>Ga0114978_10000677_pt1 | contig 28883 bp, 33 predicted proteins | sample S_140212_EF_Meta_FD_87027 | JGI IMG/M metagenome (GOLD analysis project Ga0114978, IMG submission 87027) | Freshwater microbial communities from Lake Simoncouche, Canada to study carbon cycling - S_140212_EF_MetaG | ecosystem: Environmental > Aquatic > Freshwater > Lake | place: Lake...
ACGCAGCCTCCAACAGTACTAAATATCATCGACGTTAATATTCGTCTCGACTGTATATTCTATATTTTTATTTTTATTTTTATTCAACCCCATTTGTATTGTTGTCGCAACTTTACTATTGCGACCACTGTCATCGTCATCGCCATCCTCGTCGCCATCCTCGTCGCCATCCTCGTCGCCATCCTCGTCGCCATCCTCGTCGTCATCGCCATCGCCATCACTAATATCATACGACTGAACTATAACACCCTTACCAATATGTTTCACTGTTGTTGTAATCACGGTAGCCTGCTCTTTAACCTCCCCGTCGTCACTATCATCACTGTCGGCATTTTCATCCATCTTTTTAATAACTTTTTGATACTTTAATGTATTTTCATCTACAAACATTACATTTGTATTCCTATCATCATATTTTTTTCCACTTTCGTCTTTTAATGAACCAAACACATTATGTGTCCTTCTTAGTATATCACGTTCCATTGAATTGTATACCTCCAACAGATCACAGTATTTTACATTTTTATCATCCGCTTGTCTAGAATGCCCTCCATCATTTACCCACTCTCTCATCCCAATCAATATATATGTCCCACTATCTAGCATATTATCCCTCTTATTTCTTCCCGTAAATTTACCACGAATTATACATCGCCTATTTACTCCATCGTCGCAAACAACATCACACGTATTCCCCAATAATCTAGTCACGATTGCATACTTCTCCTCTGACGATTTAGATAATCGCAAATCATTTTTGCCTTTTGTTGTATGCTTTCTCGCTACCTTTTTACCATTACACCCGCCTGCTGTATTTTTTACCATTTCGATAAACAAAAACTAACGCGTATTTATTACTTATGAACTTATAAAATATATCATATACGTTTTATATCGTTTCATATTATTATAATTCTTCTTACATTTCAAGAAAATATTAAAACCTCGGAAACTATGAATGTTATACGTATCTTTAGAAATAATACGTATTGTAGTTAATATTATTATTTTAGAATATCCTTTATTAAATATGAATAAAATATGAATAAAATGTGAATAAAATATGAATAAAATATTCATATTTTTTTAATTTTTTAATTTTTTAATTTTTTATTATAATCTTTATTATTTTCTCCGTATAAACTATAAGATGGCGATTACTTGGAGACAACATATTAAGAATACCATGGCTAGCATGGGTAAAAAAACTCACCTCAAGGATGTTTTAAAGGCTGCTTCCAAGACGTGGAAGAGTGTCAAGAAAGATGTATCCGGTGCAGCACCCGCTGTAACCAAATCTAGACGCGGACGCAAAGGTTCTCGCAAAAACAAAAAAACACGCCGCTCTACTAAACGCTCCCGCAGGGGAGGTGCGGCTGTCGCAGCGTCAGCCGACGCGTTAAATGGAGGCTTGAAAAGTGCTAACTTTTAATTCTACCAATTAATTTACTGCACGCACATGCACACAGTCACTCGTATATCAGTTTACTTTTTCAATACATCAGGTGTTAGTTTATCCTGCTGCATTGACTCCTTTATCACTTTATCTTTAAATATTTTTTTGTCAAAATTATTTAATACACTTTCATACCCATCTACAGACACATCCAAAGAGAATATTTTTTTATACTGTGCCTTGGTATCGTCGAAACTAAGACGTTTCGCAGCATTCGGATGAATATTTAATAACAGTATTTCCGTAAAATTTTTTATTAATTTATTATCGGTAAAACCTTCATATGATATACAGTTTATCAAAGATAAGAACAATATACTTAGTGCATAGTTATCCCATGTATTGCAATTTTTAACTAACTCGGTCACTATATCTTCAGCAGACATGTTTGTATATTTTTTATACGTACCTATAGTTAGTTCGCGGTATTTTTTAATAAAACCTTCTGAAAACATATGTAGTACATGATTCGCATTTATATTCGTATCTACCAACACTACCAACTCATCATATGTTAACGTAGAATTCACGTTAATAACATAATTTATAATATGTATATCTACCGACCATATATAATAATTTGCATTATATGTGTAAAAATATTTACCGTACGTCTTAGGACCAAGGTCGTTTATTGGTATTGATAAACCAAAGTCGATAATTATTGGATTTTTTGTTCTTGTATCTATTAATAAATTTGGTAGTTTAAAATCAAAATGTACTATCCTATTTAAGTTCAACAACTTTAAACTATGTAATAAAAACTTATACGAATCCATAATATACGTAATTATCTCTTTTTTGTCTATATTCGGATTCGTAATATATCTTGATAGACTTACGTTTTTTACATAAGGCATCTTCATTATTACAAATTTCGAATTATCCTTCTTTTTCGATATAACACGACACATATCGCGCTCTCGTTTATCTATCTTCGCTATATCTATATTACACATATTCAAAATTGGAGCAAAATAATACTCATATAATGGAATTCTTGTAACCATTTTCCCAATATTATACTCATTCACAACATGGTAGTTCTTTTCATGCAACTTTGAAATATATTTAGGATTTTTACTTATACTTCCATCACACTCTATTCCGGGATAAAATATACAACCAAACCCCCCTTGATCTATTAGTTTGCTCATATTCTTAGTACTAATATATCTTTTTTTTATTATTTTTAACCTTTAGCATATTATTTACTCTTTATTTATAAAAATATACCATCGCGTAAAAAATTTATATATACTTATTTATATAACTAAAATGGTTAAAATGTCTAAAATGTCTAAAATGTCTAAATGTGGTATGGGTATGGGTATGGGTATGGGCGGCGGTCTAATGACCAACATTCTTATGTTGGTAGTCTATCTCGTTATTGCTTATGTTTTGTATCAAGTTGTTATGTACTTTGTCGGACAACGTCCGTCTGCGATGCCCAATATACCTTCCTCAGGTGGTGCTGGACGTATGGGCGGTGGATGTGCATCCGGAACATGTGGGGCAAATAATGCCAAAAAAGAAGGAATGGTGACACGTCTCTCTCCAAGCAATATATAATTCATTATATCTATATTCATATCAGATTCGCCCTTTTTATTATATTATATTTCTTACCATATAGTATAATATCATACCTCTCTCGCACAATACCCTTATGTATTCTTTAGTATCCGTTCCTTATTACGACAATCTTACACAATGTTACAAAAAAGTTATTAAAATAAGCCCAGCCCCTCCACCCAATTCACCGCTTAACGCTATCATTAAACGCGTCAGTCCTATTCGCCTATCTCCCTTCCAAGTAGATAGCACCCTTTCCGGTTGCGGGGATTGCTGTTCTAATGTCGCCCAGTGTTGCAACCTTCTTATTACGCAAATTGGAGATAGTAACAAGCTCATGTGTGTCGATGGAATACCGACTCTATTTCAGTTTTTGATTACAAATGGGTTTAAAATTGATACGTCTATTACAAAAATGATGCAGGCTTCCAACGTCAAACTAAGTAATGACCTTATATGTTTCTTTTCTTGATATTCATTCGGTTGTGTGGGGCGGGGAGAGCGGGGAGAGCGGGGAGAGGGGTCATTATTCGCTTTTACATTATTTGGCGGGATTCTTGGGATTCTCGGGCTTCTCGGGCTTCTTATTCTTGTTACCATCATCTTCGGTAACAGTAGGTTTTGCAGCCGGTTTATTCAGCAACTTCAAACCTTCCAAAAATGGTCGCCCCGCAAATGTATTATTCCAACGAACCGACAAATATTTCATCATCTTATTTAAATTGGGTTGGTAATACAGCAACACAAACGTAAAAGCTGTTGCTGCCCCTAACTCTTTCACTTTATTGTGATGAAATCCAAAAAAAGTATCAAACGGGTACGGTATCAATTCCACAAAGTTTCGCGCAAAATAGATAAGCACACCATTCGTCCAAATAAGCAATACTAGTCTCAAAGTACTGTTAATTACTGTGCGCTTATCTTCTTCTTTATTATTAAATTCAGTTTGAAATTTGGTAATCATGTTCGCAACAATTGCTCCTAATATAAAGTAGATTGACGTAATAAATCCAATATCTATCATCTTGTTTCCTCGTATTAAAAGGTCTTGTAATAAGGGCATTTTTTTTGCAGGAACGGGGGGTTTTGGAGGTGTAGTATCTATAAAACCTTTTGTTACATTTTTATACCACGTCGATTCTCTTATCGCTGTTTGCATTTTATATAGTATCTATATTATTTATTACTTTCTTCTATTTTCTTCTATTTTCATTTTTGTTTTGTTTTACTTCAAAAAATTGATATAATAATATTTTTTATATTATTATATAAAACAGACAATAAATCACCAACCATATACTACCCCGTATGTCAAATGCCCTTCCTTCTTATACCAGTTCTTCCTCTCATATGCATTCTTCCTCTTCTTCTTCAACATCGCAGCTTTCAAAACTAATTCAAGAATATACTTCCACTTTAACACCATTCGAGCAACAAGGTCTCGTCATTGCTAAAGACCACCTCGGTCCTTCTTTTGATATGAAACGAAGTTCCGGTTTTGTTCGCTGGAAAGATACACGCCTCGCTAAGTCATCTGGAACATCAGGAAAATAGAGTAAATATTATTACTATTGTGTCTCTTCGCCATGACCACCGCCACCACCAATAGGTTTTTTCCCCATTTCACGCACATGTTCGTACACCCCTATGACCGCTTCTTTATACCCACCCGTATGATGATATGGAATTCCATGCTTCTCGCATAAACTTTTTACTATCGGCTGAATATCGCGCAAATGACAGTGATTTACAGATGGAAATAAATGGTGCTCGATTTGATAATTCAGTCCGATTGACATGTAATAATGTGGATAATGACTACCGAAGTTGTTTGCAGTAGTGACTTGATGAATATACCAATTTTTATTCTGTCCTTTTATACTATCTTTGTGCGTGTGATTTACAATAGCATTAAAATTAAATATAACCGATAATAACAAATAAGGAATTATAGCATGCTTAATCGCATAAAATGGAGACCATATTTGAAAAGGTAATATGAAAAATAAATATGTATATAAAATAATATCTAAAAATTGTAGTAATGTGTATTTTATTTCTACGGGGATTTTATGTACGGAATCATTATACATTTGTGTAAAAATAAGTAAAAGGGAATTTTTTATATTAAACCCTATTAATAAAAATACTGATAACATGAAATATTTATTTTCTTGTTTTATATGTACTGCACTCCATTTTGTATGCTCTGTAAATCTTAGTTCATCGCCAGAATGATTTAAATCGGGGTCTTTATTATGTATGTTTGTATATGGATGATGTCCTATAATATGTTGATGTAACCAATCATATGGAGACGATATAACGCGATAGATATACTGCATTCCCAAATTTATACGCCAGTCACGCGACACCGCAAAATGGCTGCCATCATGAAACATTGTACCCGACATCCAGTATAGTGATGGAAACAGGATGACGTTTAACCAACTCCAAAATATGCTTTGCGAATATAGCATTGTATAAAACGACCATGCGGATGCCGTCGAGAATGCGCCCCACTCGCACCATTTTTGCGGTGTTGCTTTTGTGGCTTCGATTAATGATGTACCGCGCTGTTTGGCTTTTTCGGCGAAATGTTTCTTCACTTTGTCGCGCACTTCTATTGTGAACTCGCTTCTCTGTGTTTCTTCCCAATCAAAAATTGCGCCGTTTTCATTTTCGCTCGGAAGCAGGTAATTTTCGCATTTCTCACGCTCTTCATGCATCTCATACTTTTTAAGGATGTTATCCATCATGGTGCGGTCGCTGAAAGGGTGGTGCGATTCGAATAGGGCAGTTGCATCTCGCCGATTGGCTGCCATAATTGCGACCGGTCCACCAGGATGAGCGAAATTTGTTATGTCGTAGTACTTGTTATGAATCTTTACAATTCTTCTTAATGGATCTTTCATTTTTTCGGCGATTTGTTAAAGATATCGGGTTGTCTTTATAATATTGGTCTATATAGTATATTACTCGCCCTATATTTAATATTTATTTGTTAATATTAAATATAGTTTGTTCGTTCCATGGCGGGATAGTACTAACTTCTTTTAATTGTCTTCATAAACTTTTTCTTTATATCGTCATTGTGTCCATACTTAAAATTACGAATACTGTTTATAATCTCCATCTCTTTGTTAAATAACTCGGTTCGGTTATCTTTAATCTCGCGAATATATTGTCCGTTCTTTCTTGTTTTATTGTTATTCGTATCTTGTCCTCCTCCTCTAAATGGTGGTTTTGGCATTGGTGGTTTTAGTGGTATTGATGGTAGTTTTGATGGTAGTTTTGGCATTGATGATGCTGCTGCTGCCGGTCCTGCTTTAGGTGGCGGTCGTGGTGATGCTTTTGGTGGTGCTCCTTGTTGTTGTTTCTTCCGATTTTGTTGTTGTTGTTGCTGCCCTTGTTGCTGCCCTTGTTGCTGCCCTTGTTGCTGCCCTTGTTGCTGCTGCTGCTTTTGTTGTTGTTGTTGCTGCCCTTGTTGCTGCTGCTGCTTTTGTTGTTGTTGTCCTTGTTGCTGTTGTCCTTGTTGCTGTTGTTGCCCTTTTTTTTGTGGTATATTTTTTGGGCGTTGGGTGTAAGGACTGATAAAATAGTCTTTCGGGTCAAATTTAATACCAACAAAAGCACCAGGTCTTGAAAGTTGATTCCATATTTCAATAATGTTATTTTTTCTACTATCAACACATCTTTCATATTCTGTATTTAATTCTTCTTTTCGGGTTTTCAAATCTTGTAATTGTGATGCATTGATATTAGGTCTTGTCATTTGAACATCTAGTCGGTCTATATCACTTTTAATTTTATTCATACGTGTTTCTAATTCATTATTTTTTGTAATTAAGTCTTTTACCAAACGTTTTACACTATCCATAACATGTGGTAATAAACTTTGCATTTCAGTCTCTATATTGAGCGCCATAAATTTTTTTGTATCCTCAGGAGAACCGGGAAACCAATTTCGTACTCTATTCTCTGTGGCGGTAAGCATAGCTATTACTTCTGGTGCAGGTGGTTTATCTGTTTCGCGTCGTCTTCCGAATAATTTATTTTTAATTAGTGCTTCGGTTAACTCAGGATTGGGGTCTTGCTGCGTACTCGATTGTTGTATTGGGAGCGCGGCAGGTGATTTGGGTTCTACTATATCCGATGCTGGTTCTGGTGCTGATGCCTGTCCCCGAAATGATGCTGTGTTTACTGCTGCTGCTTTTGCTGCTGGTTGTGCTGGTTGTGCTGGTTGTGCTGCTGATTGTGATGTTTTTGTTGCTGTCCTTGTTAGTTTTACTGCTGGTGATGCCGGTGTTAGTGGTTTTACTGATGCTGGTGATGCCGGTGTTAGTGGTTTTGCTGGTGATGCCGCGCGTCGTGCTGCCGGTCCTCTTTTATTCATTTGTTTTTATTGTTTTTGTTGTTATTATTATTTATATTATAATAATAATAAAAAATATCATAAAGTACTTTCCACTAGTTCCTATCCATATTCATTTTTTTAAAACTAGCAAAATCAATATTATTCACTCTCTTCTCTTCATCGCTCCTTTTATCCCCCAAGTTCTCAAGCACTTTCTTATCCAAGCATGATTCCACTTTTGCCTCGCTATATTCTTCGATTCTACCCCTATATGAATAACGATTCGCTTGTTCCTTAAGAATATATATCTTGTCCTTCTGTTTACTATGTACCTCCCCCTTACGATTATATGTCTTGAAATTCGCAAATATCTGTTTCTTCTTATTTCCCTTCTTCTCGCCATCATTTCCATCCGCAGCATTCTTCTCCTCCTTCGCTTTAATCTCCTTATACTTATTCAACCCCTTCTCATATTCTTTTCGAATATCAATATACAGCTTTTTACAATTATACTCAATAACGTACTTTCTCGCAACAGTCTCTAAATAATTATATGGAATCTCTTTCGTCTTTGAATGATACACAAACGCCCCCTGTTTTGAACTATAATACATCAACACATCCCCCCTCGGCGTAGTTTCCGTTATCGTTTTTAAACTCAAATTATTCACAAACCCCTCCGTCATTTCTTGTTCTTCACCCTCATCATCGCAACCATTATCAAACTCCTCAAACCACTTCATCTCATACGGAATTTCCCTTTTGTTGTTTTCTTGGTCTTCGCCTTCGCCTTCGCCTTCATCCTCGCCCCACGTTCCGTATAATTTTTTATAATATTCGTTATAATGATATGTCACGAATGCTACAAAAGTTAACACACTAAAGTATCCAAAAATATGAATATAGTATGCAAAAATATCATCCCATGTTAGATTTTTATTTACATCCAATGTATAAAAAATATTTGGGTCTGTTTTCGTTTTTAAACCCATGTTATCATAAACCGAGTAATTCATTTTATATAAATAGTATTCTGTTTTGTGCGTGTGTGCGTACAAGTGTATATTTTTATATAAAAAATATTCTCTATATTCTTTTTCCAGTTATTTAGATTTAGGCTCGAAACTATAACCAAGGCTTAGGCGTGGGCTTAGGCTTGGTCTTAGGCTTGCTTAATCCACCTTCTCTTTCACCTGTTTGCGTCTTTGTTCAAATAGTTTTTGTATATCGTCCGGCATCTCCATCACCTTAATCCTCTGATACGACTTATTCGCATTCTCGGGATGTAAGCACACCAAGTACATGTCGCGTATCGTCACACCATATTTGCTTTCAAGAATCGCCTTATATGTATTCAGCTGTAGACAGTAATGCCAAAAGTTGGTGTCTGGGATATGTTCGATAACAGGATTCTTCGAGCATTTCCTATCCGTTTTTTTGATTTCGCGACATCGTTTCCAGTCATATATACTCAATGTTCCGTCGTCCTTGTTCCGGAATACCATATCAATCGAACCAGAAATCCGCAACTCTTCATGAAATACCGTCCATTCAGTTCTGTATGCCTCCAAGTTCGGGTAGTCTTCTACAAACTGTTTGAAATATTGGTACTCGATGCTCTCGTTTTTGCGCGGACATTGGTTATAATGGCACTCTATATCGTAATGCATCGCCGTTCCAGCCGCCGCCGCCTCATCGCGATTCTTGTCCCACCCCGCCTTAATTTGGTCAGGCGTTTGTCCATAATATTTGCTTTCAGCCCATTTCTTGGAGCGCATCATTGACCGAATTATGGCGTCGGCATCGAACTCCTCAAAGTGTCCATGATTCCAGGTTGTCACGGAGGTGTATTTCACGGAAGCATCGCCGTCTATCGTATATCTATGCGGCACGGGATCGAACGTAATACGCTTGTCACGAGGATGCGCGTTGAGGCGCGCAAGGTAATCGGGGTCTGGAGTGGTAGTGGTTTCCATTTTAGTTTTCGGTGGTCTTGATATATACATATGCGAACTATTTATATATCAATTTTCTGGTAATAAATTATTAATTTATAAAATAAAAACCTGAATAAGAAATAATAAAGGGATTACCACTAGAAGGATTAGTATTAATTATTTGAGAAACTTGAAATATACTTCCATTATTATTGTTAACCGAAAATCCTCCCCAGTAATTTGGATTGGCAGTTGTTACTACACTCGGGTTTGTCATATTTACTATGATTGTCTGACCTAAGAATGTGTTACTAATATTAATCATATCAACAGGTATGCTAATAAATACACTACTTGTTGGAAAAAGTCCAGCTGTTCCGGTAATACCTACTGATGCTTGAAACCATACTATATTACCTACATTAATATAATTACCCCATGTGTAATTAGAACTATATTGACCGGGGTTTAAACTCTGAAATGAAGTTGTTCCTTGTAATTGCGCATATAAACCTGGAACAAATGGTGTTGTAACAGAAAATACACTTAAATTTGCTACAGGTCCGGTAGCTCCAGTAGCTCCAGTAGCTCCAGTAGCTCCAGCAGGTCCAGTAGCTCCAGTAGCTCCAGCAGGTCCAACAATACCCGTTACACCTGTTACACCACCACCCGATGAAATATTATCGATAAATGCTGTTTCGCTAGTAAGATAAGGAAATCTCGCATAATTTCCTACAGGTGTTCTCTCATATCCTCCAACGCTTTTCCACGATGGTCCTAAAAATGGTGAAGACATGTGTATTATCTATATTATCTATATTATCTATATTATCTATATTATGTATGTTATATATTTTATTTTATAAATAATTTATTTACGATTTTTGCGAGATTTTTTACCTTTCATGGCGCGTTTTTTTGATTGTCTTTTCGGTTTCATAGTATCTAGTGAATGAAATGGTGCAAGGTGTATTGGTTCTCCACTGGAATCCGGTACTATTTTTGCCTCGTGTAGCGGCGATAATTTATTTAGCATCACTGGTTTATTCGAACATCCATTTTTATAAATATATTGTATTCGCGGTTCTTCGAGAGGTCCATCCATTCTTATAATCGGTTCACTAAAATTTTGTGCTAATATTTGATGTTGAGGTTGTACAAACATTGGGCGCGGTATATTGCGAAACTCCTCTAAAAGTCGTGTTTTTAAATCGCGATTCGCAGCAGGGTACGCCAATATATCCATAATTTGCGAATTTGTTAGGTTTGTAACGTTGGCATGTTTTTTAACACCATTCACATCCGTATCAACATGCCAGTTTTTACCGTCACGCGACACCGCTTTCATCATTGCTGATGAAGTTGTTACTGCGCCCACGGCTTTACTTGTTGGAGAAACAGGAGAAACGGGAGAAATAAGAGAAAACGGATAAGGTGTTGGCGTTCGATGAAATATTTTACGCAAATGTGCTGTCTTGGTTTTGGTTTTACGTTTTTGTTTAGCAGTACGTCTTTTTTTTTGAGGCATATCCTATCCTATAATATATTATAGAAATATATTATAGAAATATATATACCAAACATATATACAATAAAATGCAGAATTTTAATAAACAACCTGCCATGCCTAAAATCCATATACCTAAAACCCCCCAAAACCTCTTTATAAAAAAGGGCGACGAATTTAAGCAAGAAGTAAAACAACCCCCCAGAATTGTTAAACATATTGACGAATTATACTCGAAAACATTTTTAAACGACTACTTACGTAATTAGGGTTGGGTAAACGATCCTCCATCAACCCCTCTTAAAACATAACCAAAAATCCCTTAACTTTATTATAGAAAATATAACACCCCCTAGTCCTCCCAAAAGTGATGATGTTTCTTTTTTTCAACTCTTTGGCTCGTTTTTGAAAAATGGACAAAAATAAATGTCCATTTTTGAAAACCCGGGGTAGACTTTTGAAAAAAACAATGCATTCATCACTCAGAGCATAATGCTCTAAAACACGTTTTTAAGTTGAAAAAAATGTGACGATAATTTTTTATAAATATATTTAGTAAAAGGACTTAAGACTTATTTATCTGTACATTTATTAAGGACAAATACAACAATCTCCCAATTTATCCCCTGATTTTGAATGACCGAATTTGTATGCAAAGAATGTGACTATAAAACGTCTAACCGAAAAGATTTTAAAAAACATCTTGACACCAAGAAGCACCAATACAACAAATACAACACATGTACAACAAAATTACCCTCTGAGCGTAATATGGTATGTCCGTGTGGAAAGTCGTACAATCATCGCGCGTCGCTTTATAATCATAAAAAACATTGTAAGATAGTTGTTCAGTCGTGTATGGGTGAGAATACGATAGTTGGAGACAAGATAAACATAACGACGGACATGTTTGTGAAGTTGATGAATGACAATCAGGATATGATAAAGATTATAAAGGAACAACAGCAGCAGATCAATGCGATAATACCGAAGATTGGTAATGTAACGACGAATAACATGACGACAAATATGACGAATAATAATTTCAACTTGAATTTCTTTTTGAATGAGAAGTGTAAGGATGCGTTAAATATATCGGAGTTTATAGAGTCGTTGAAAATAACTTTAGAGGACTTGCAGTATTCTCGTTCAAATGGGTTGGTTCAGGGGATAAGCAATGTAATGATACGTGGGTTAAAAGAGTTGGACATCTATAAGAGACCGATACATTGCACGGATGTGAAGCGTGATACGATGTATATTAAGGACAAGGAGAAGTGGGAGAAGGATGATACTCGTGAGAAAATGAGAAATACGATAATAAAAATAGCAAATAAGGAAAGAAATGCGATTAATTCGTGGGTGGATCAGAACCCCGATTGGTTTAATACAGATGAAAAACAAATGGAGTATTTGACACTAATTAATAAAATATGCGAACCTATTGAAAATGATATTAAAAATGAGAAAAAAATTATTAAAATAGTTGGGAAGGAGATTATTTTAAATAAAGATAGTGAGAAACTATTTAAAAATTAAAAAAAAATCTTTTACCGGTATATATATATATATATATATGTCCGCAACCGAGTTAAAAAAAAATAAACCAAAATATACAGAAACTACAGAAGGAACACACTGTATGGGAAATCATTGGACGGTATGTTGTCCCAATAAACATTTAAAATATGAACGGTATCAGCCGACGAAAGAGGTTATACAAATACAATATAAAGGCGGTATATATCGTGTATTTGTATGTACTGGAAAATGTTCGCGTGATATAACCACTCTTTCTAAAAATAACCCTGAACAATTTAAAAAGCTTTTTATAAAAGTTGTTAAACCAAATGGCGACATGGTATTAAAGCATCGCGATACGGGTAAAGTCGCGCAAGTCGCCCAAAAAGTAGATACATATCAGGAAACACGTAGTTCTAGCAAAACAAAGAAACAAAAAGGAGGAAAGTTTGGTAGGTTTGCGAGCATGTACGGTCGTACGCGTAGACGTAAACATAAAAAAGGTTGTGGACATTCTGCGAAGCATAGAAGGTAGGCGTATGCATAAGGTATAATTCATAATCAAGCATTTCCTCTCCCTATTCATAATATCTTGCGATATCTTGCGATATATTATGAATATTACTCTTTTTGTCTCGTCTTGTCGTTTTTAATATTTTCTAGTATGCCTATGTTTGCGAGCATTGGGACGCTTGTGTCGTTTTCGGCGCGACGCTCCACCATAACTTAGTGGTTCAATATGTGGGTGCAGTTCTATGCGCGGCGAACTAATTTGTTGCCTCTCTGATACAGTAATTGGTTGATATGGATGAGCACTGCTTACCATTGACTTAACTTTTCGCCATGCATTTGTTGACTTTCTTCCTACATAATTTTGTAATTCGTGAACACTATCGCGTGCTCGGCTTGCTACACCTGCTAAACATTCTGAACCGGGGATATAACTTGCCGCCGTTCCAACAGCTCTGGAACATTTTGCAGAACATATGGCTACTTCTCTAGCAATGGCTTTTATTTTCAACCATGCTTTTTGTCCACGTGTATGATGTATTTCTAGAAAACGTTGGTAATTTCTTATCTGCGGAAAGTTGGTTTCTTCGCAATATTTATATATAATATTATAAATACTACGATACGTTTTTTTTAGTGTAACGGCATTATCATGGTTAATAAGGTTATAGTCGTCAAGATTTGTTCTTAATCCATATGATACCAGAATGGATGGATTTATAGTGTCTGAATTCAATATATTATTATAAATATGCGATATTTGTCCTTGTTCGATTCTATAAAGTGCGCAGTTATAGAAGGAATCGATTAGTGCGGATACTAATACGAGTCTGTGTATCATTAATATATTCATCTTTCGTTCATCTTCGTTCATACCCATGTATGGCTTTGAGAAGTATTCCTCGGTTTCAAAAAGTCGTATAATATTATTTACTTCCTGTTCGAATACATCCTGAGTATATCGAATTTTGTTGTCTATATTTTGTTCACTAATGTATTGCAGATGTTGCTGACCCGTTATACCCATTAGGTCGAAAAATTGGTCCATAAACCTGTGTTTTAATGAAATACTTGCCGGTAGTCTACGCATAATGTATATATGTATATTTTGCTTAAGGTCGTTGATAAAGTGATGACGATTCATATGATTATCAATACGATACACTCTGCCAAAGTCTATTTCTTTGATTTGTTGTAGAACGGGTAATGTAGGATTACAAAGCCAGTTTCCGGGGTGGGCATCAAGATGTAACAGTTTTCCTCTATAAATTGATAAAATATTTACAGCCGCAATTCCTTCGCATAATTTTTTATACGTTTCGGCATTGTGTCTTGGATTGTTGACTAAAGAATAATCGTAAATGGGTGCGTAGCTTGTTGGTATGGATTCCATTATAATGATACCGAGTCGAAAGTCCATTGCCGAATATCTATTCAAGTACTGATTTATCGAGTTTAAAACGCCATCGACTTGTAACATTTGTTGTATATTAGGAACGTAATTAAACATGTTTAGATTTGTTCGAGGGTTTGTATGAGGCGGTGGATCAATAGTTACGATACCAAATGCGTCGGGACAGAATGGATTTCCACTAATTGACATCATGGAGCTATACAAGTAGCGTTGCGTGTTGTATTCGTTTTGAAATTCGTTTGTACCAATCCATTGTTTACTGCGTCCATTGAAATTGTCGAGATTTATATTTTGCATATTTGTATTAATAATGCATATTTTAATAATAATTTCGTGGATAGGTAAACCGTCGGTATCGGTTTCTATCTGTGATATGCTTAACTTTTTATGTTTTCGCGTGAAGAAGGTTTTGCGAGTATCTAGTGTATCGCTTCTGAATAAAATGGTAGCAGGGTCTAAATGTAGACGAAGTACGAATGAATTTAGAGAGCTGGTAGAAACAATTTGTATATTTACCGTATCTGAGAATATAGTTTGTAGTCCTTGTAAACTCCTGATTTCTCTTTCCATAATAGGACCGTTATAATTGGGTAGTAAAACTTTTATACCGCCATGTTGTGTAGCTGTGTTTGTAGGCATGTTTATGGTGTTTTGAATAATATATATTTATGTAAATATTAAAATATTGTGCACAATATTAAAATATTGTAATATTGTAATATTATAAAATGTCATTCCCTTCTTATCAGCCATATATCTGTGCAAGTTGCTGGTTTCCATATTTTACTGTTCCGAATCCTGTAATCGGATGCAGGGCGTGTGGTAAATTTGCGAGTGGTACGAATGCCCCCCAATACGATAACACAGAAACCGCGATTCCATATGTAGCAGATATTCCTACACAAAAGCGAATCCAACATACCGTTCGCATAGATGGTTCGGAATATACAATGAACAAGGGAGCTTTAACTGTTTATACCCAGCCGGTTTCTACTTATCAGAATGTGAACTGGAATCAAATGAGCGATCGCGCTGTGCCAGGCGTAGTTCATAGAAACGTGCCATCTCATGGTTCATCAACGCGAAGTTCGATTACGAGAATGAGACCAGGTTCTATGTCGGCAGCGTCAACTACTGCGCAAGGTAGTAAAGGTGTAGATATGAAACACGGTTCATACGATAGGTATTTAGCGAAACTTAAGGGAAAGAAGCCATTAAGAACGGAGACGCAATCATCTACTGCGAATATTGTTCCACAGTATGGTAATAAAACAAGGACATTTGGTATAGCATATTCTGATTCGTGCACGTGGTCGCAATCTGCGCAATGTTAAGCAATTAAGTATAAAGTATATTATTTTCTGTATATTATATTATTTTATATGTTATTTTATATATATATAGCAAATAATGTCATCAAAAATGTCAATGGTGTTTAGTCAAAGTGCGGGATATATACATATGGATAGAATTTCGAGAAGACCGCCGTCGCCGCCGCCGTCGCCACCTCAACTACCCTCTCTTGCGCCGACCGCGCCCATACAACCACATGCGAAAATGCGAGCTGTTAGTGCAACTGCGATACCGACTTCTCGTTCTGCGCCAAGAAACATAAAGCAGTTATTTAATTTAGCTCATATCATGGCGAATCCGGGTACACCGTGCAAGGCGTGTGGTTCGTAATATAAAGGGCTGAATTTTGCAAATATGAAATAGTTGATAATTGATAGTAATATTATAGTGTATAAGTATAATTAATATGAGTGTACTATTATATAAAAAAATAACATATAATTTTATATAATGGATAACTTTGATTTAAATATTAATAATTATAGCGTAGTTGAGTTGGAGGAGTTATTGACGCTGGGTAAGCGGTATAATCGCGAGGATATTGATTATAAGAAGGATATTATATGTATGAAAATCGTGAATGATGATAATATAACATTTGACATGAAGTCAAAGTTGGAGACTTTTTTCGATAAAGCGTCGACCTTATTAAAAACGGCGAAGAGTAGGAGTGAATCCGAAGATAAAGAAACATTGGATGCGAGTGGTTTTGTCACTAAAGATAAATTTAGTGATTTAAAGATGGATATGATGAAGGGTACGAATAACTTAATAATAGACAATCCTATGGCGGCTCATAATAGAGAAGTGAATCGCGCTTTGACACCTGGTTTAAATGTGGATAACTACGGAGCAACAAGGGGAGTAATTAACCCGTTACTTACGAATACGATTTTAAAGGCTGTAAATATTGATACACGTTTCAGAGACAATTATTATACTACAAAAAGTACGAATCTAAATATAACTTTACCGTTTCGTTTAGAAAAGGTTATTTCTTATCGCATTGTAGGAATTACCTTACCGTTATCGTATTATAATATATCACAATCTTATGGAAACAACGTGATAACGATAAATATACATGCGTCAAATACATCGGGTGTTATAGATTTATCGTATAATTTGATATTGCCGGATGGGTGTTATAATACGACGCAAAGTGTATCTGTATTTTCGTCGAATTTAGAGACTGTGGTGAATAATCTATTGAAGAATGATCCGAATAGTCCGAATAATAACGCATCGTGTCCTAATTTGAATCTTATATATACGATAGACAGAACGAGCGGGCGAAGTATATTTGCACAAGATGCGGCGATTGCATCAACCGTAGCCTATAGTTTTGATATTTTTACGAATGTCGGATATGATTTGAAAACTACTATGGTAGAGTCGGATTATTATAGAGCATTGATGTTACGTTTGGGGTGGGTATTTGGTTATAGGTTGGGGCATTATTTTAGTTCAAATAATAGAATACCTAGTTCGGCGACTGACTATGGTTCGATAGTATCGGAGGGTATATGTTTTACTAAGTTTCCCTTGTATGGATTTTTGGCGATAGATGATTTTAATAAGAATTCGAATGATTATTATATGTCGGTTTTTTCGGATTCAGTTTCAGTTCCGAATATTATATCAAAGGTAAATTTTACCCAGTTTTCGAATTCTACGGGTGATTTTCAGGGGGCGCAGGGTGAGTCGACATCCAATGCGATAAATAGAGAGAAGCGATTTTTTGGACCAGTTAATATTCAGAAGCTTAAAATAACATTGTATGATGATTTGGGGCGCATATTAGAGTTAAATAATATGGACTGGAGTTTAGAGTTAGCATTTGAATGTGTGTATAATATGTAGATGTGTAGCGATGTGTATTGTAAAACGACAAGTAATAAATAATAAATATATGTATATATACATATATACATATATACATACATTGCTAGCTATGGATACACGAAGAACATTTACTACGCCTATAAAGAATACTTTTGCGAGTGATTATATAAATAATAAAAGGTCGAAAGTGAAGTATGCTGGAACTTCTAATTTAGCAAGGACTGTTGCTCAGCAAGGGGGGATGTTACCTCTTGTAACTCCATCCGGGCAATTAAAGCCATACCAAGGTACGTATGGTTTTTCGTCTTCAACGTCGGTTCAGGGTGCTCCTCCGTCTGCGTATTGTTTAAATCAGTGTCGTAGTTATCGCGACTATCTAGATATAACAAAGGGTAAATATTTATTGACTCCGCCAAATCCGACTACGGAATGTATTAACACCCACCAAGTGGCTTTTATAGAGGAGATACATGCTGGACCATTTTTAGAGTTTTCGGGCTATAAGGGAAATGCAAATAGCATGGTGTTTAATAAGTCGTTGGTTGGAGGTGTAACTGGTCCTACAGGGGCGGTAGATAAAATCATATACGATCCCACCACTCCTGCAAACCAATATATAAATGTAGACCCGAGTTATAATTTATTTTATAATGAAGGTGGGTGTTTAATATCGGCTACTTCGATCTTATCACATAATATTAAAGTAATTCAGTCGAGTGCTTCTCAGAGAAATATTGATAGGTACTTAAATATGAATTTATTGAATGGTTTTGATTTTCCGTCGAAGTTTGCACTGAACTATAATCAGACTGACTGTATAAATTCGAATAATGATATTCAGCCTGGTCCATATCCAACCTGCCCTCCTTAGCCCCCCCCGCGCGTCATTCTCGGTCATTCTCGGTCGCTATATACGTATAAATGATATGTATAAATGATATAAATATAATGTAATAAGTTAAAGATAAGTTTGTGTAAGATATAAAGATATATATATGCCAGTGGATATGCTATTGGCGATTTCACATGGTTGTGGTATTCTCTCATACCAACGAAATAGACGAGAGTGTCTAAAAATGCAAGAAGTTAGAGAACCGCTCGGTATGGCGGCGAGTGTTGATATAATGAAAGCGCATTCCTGTTTAGAAATATTTAGAATACCATAAAGTGTATATAAAATATTTTATTTATATTATATAATTAAAAATAGTTGTATAATATATAACTCTAGTAATGGTTGGTTCGGGTGTAATATTGGTAGCTTTAAATAAAGGTAAGGTGTATTATTTATTTGGCAAGGAGAGTTCTATGGAGCGTGATAAGAAGTGTCATTGGGGTGATTTTGGTGGAAGTAGAAAGCCGGGCGAGGATTTATTGGACACGACGACGCGTGAGGGTGCGGAGGAATTAAACGGTTTTTTTGGTTCAAAGGTGGATTTCGAGAAGTATATATTGAAGAATAAGATAGATGAGGTTGCGTACGATAAGCGTTATACGTATTTGGTGAGGGCGCAGTATGATGAAAGGTTGCCGTATTATTTTAGTAATAATTATAAATTTATATGTGAATATTTGAAGGGGCATGTGGATCATCCTACGAATGGTTTATTTGAGAAGAGTGAGATAAGGTGGTTTACGATTGAAGAGTTAAAGAGGGATAGAAATATATTTCGCGACTATTTTCGTAATATAATAGATATTATTGTTTATAATCATCCGAAGACGCTTTCAAAGATGAAGGGTTCTGGTTCTTATCGCGTGGGTAAGACGATGAAATCAACAAGGGTGAAATTTTCAACATCAGATTTGATGAAGTGTGATAGAATGCGGAAGCATAAAGTCCGCAAGACTCATAAAAGAGATAAAAAGAGATAAAAAGGGATGCAGTAAATTTTAGATATAATTATATTTTGAACGAATAGTTGTTTATATGATAGTGATGCCATATCATCGAGACATTCATTTGGTAATGGTACGAATGTGTTAACATAAACTAAACGTTTAATTAATTAATTTTTACTCTTGTTTTCCTATTTTTATTTTTTTTATATTTTATTTTTTTTGTTTTATATTTGATATTTTTGCGGCGTTTTCCACCCACAACCGCGAAATCTACCCATTTTTTAGCAGCAACTTTTGCTGCGAGAATTACTGCGCTGCCCAGAGGTTTTAAAGGATCAATGGGGGTTTTTGAAGAAGATAGAGAAGTGGCAACTTTTAGCGCATTATATGCTTTTTGTATACGAATATCAGCGATATTAAACCGAGTTAAAGCATAATTGCTTTTATTTCCAGTAGCACTCATTAGTTCTTGCTTAATTGCTTCTAACAAATTACTTATTTGAGTTTGGTCTGGGTTTGGAAATGTCATATTGACTTGATGTCCGATGATTTTCACATCAAATTGACTATCATCTCCTGATATCAGTTTGACGGGTTTACTTTTTTTTATACGTTCATTATACTGTTTTTCGGTTTCAAGTTTAATTAATCCATTTAAATCCACTTCATATGGAATCATGCGTGATTCCATATTTGTATCTTGATCAACTACATATACTCCATGCAATAAAAGTGTTTTACCTTTTTTTCGGTATCTCAAAAATAAAGTTGCAGGAAATGGTATTTCAACCGTTGTGTGTTGCAAGTAAGCAGTAAACATTTTTTCTTCAGGAGGAGGAACATCAAATTTATAAAACAAATTCTCTGTCGTGCCTCTAAGCCATCCTTCTTTCCTGAAAAGTGTTGCAACAAGTTTTAATCTTGTATCTATATTATCCTTATCTACTGATGCAATATCCTTAATTTGATCAAAGAGATACTGGGCATCAATAAAAGGAACTTCTCCGGCATTTTTCACCTGTAAATTAGGAGGCGCGCCTCTTGTAAACTTACTAAGTTCGCCATTAAGACGATTAATTTCTTGAACGAAATAATAATTATCATAACTTACTCGATTAAACGCGGCTTGACATTCATCTGAAGGTGATGCAGATGCAGATGCAGACTGATATGGGTCTGGATTGTCATCGGGTTTTATAGGTACCCCGTCATCGTCTACACTAGGAGTAGTTGGTGTATCTGCGGTTGATCCGGATGTTGATGCCTCTTGTGTTGGTTGGGTTTCTAATGCCTCTTGTGTTGTTTTGGTTTCTAATGCCTCTTGTGTTGGTTCTAATGCATTTGCGGTTGTTTTGGTTTCTAATGCCTCTGGTGTTGGTTTGAGTGTTGATGCCTCTTGTGTTGATATATCTGCGATTGGTTTGAGTAGCGATTCACCATTATATTTAACAGATACAGTTGTGTCGGTTGCAGTCCCACTATTGTCTCTAGGAATACCTCCTGATTGGGATTTGCTTATTTTATTTGATTTATTTGATTTATTTGATTTATTTGATTTATTTGATTTTTTATTTTTTTTTGTAATCCGATTTTTTTTATTTTTTATTATCATATTATCTAACAGCAGTTACTATACATAATAATGTGATAATATTTTTATTTATTATTATATATAAAATTATCCCAATATATATATATTCCTATATTGTATATATCCGTATTTTCAAATGGTTTGTCCGAACGATGACCCCTATTTTACGCGAACAATGTATAGGATAGGATTATTACAAAAGGGAATGTCTGCTCGCGAACTAGTAGTAAGGCGACGCCTTGTTTTTTATAGTATATGTATAGTTGTTCGCGCGGCGTTAATTGTTACAGTTTATCACTGGCGGAATGCGTGGTTTGTTCAAATGATGGTATTATTGGGTGCATTGGCGGGTCTAATGAATTTATCGAGTAGGGTGGGTGGTACGCAGTGGTGGTCAAAGAGGTTTCAATTGATGATGTCGATAGTGATAGTGGTGGTGGTGATTCTTGTGTATTTTGGTAGACTAAGGTCGTGGGCAATACCGGCGGCAATGTTGGCGAGTTTGTTGGGTGGAGTCATACAATCATTCGTGGTGGGGTTTTGTTAAGATGAGATGTAACAGATTGGTGAGATATGGTGAGATTTGATAAAATTGAAGAAGTAAAAATGGATAATTGTAGATGAAAGAAAAAGCAAAAAATCAAGTAATACGACACCGAGTTCGAGACAGAAACAGAATGGTGTTATCGAAAGAAACGAGATACTATGTATCGGGTGTTGAGATAATGACGACGAGGTTTTCGGATTACGGTTTTATCGAGAATAAAGAGTGGCGAGAATTTAGGGGTATGAAGGGGTGTATCTATGGTACACCGAAGATGGTGTCGTCGAAAGTGGGGGACGGTGTTGCAATGTTTGTGATTGAGATGAATAATAGCAGAAATAGGATAGAGGGTATTGGGTTTGTAGTAAACCGTCCATGCGAGGACAATTATAAGAGGAAGATACATGGTAGTGATAATTTAAATCGTTATGTCTATGAGGGGCGATATCGGTTGGATAAAGGTGACATTGTGGACGAGTATCATAAAAATGTGATATCTGTATTGGAGCGGTTATTATTTAAAGGTGCGAAACATTCGAAACGGAGTATAGGTATTACGAGACTACCGGAGTGGTTAAAGTATAATAGGTTTGAGTATAATTTTGGGGAGGTGTTGTGGGAGATGTTTGCAAAGTATGTTGGGATAGAAAGACATGATAGATATGAGAGGCATGAGAATCGAGAGATTTGAGATAAATAGAGATAAATAAAATAACTATATAGAAATAAAAAATATATTATTAATATTTACAATAATAACATATTTTTTTAATAAATCTAAATCTAAATCTAAGTCTATTGTAGAAATGTCGGGTGATAACGATAAAGATGTAAAAAAGAAATTAAAGGATGTAAATACGTATACTGTGGAGGAGTTGAAGGAGTTATTGGGTTTATCTACAGAACCTGATGCGTATACGGTAGATGATATAGAGAAGCATTTTTTGTTATTGGGCAATAAGTATCCGAGGTTAGAAAGGAATGGTTTTTTTGGGAAGGCGAAGGACCGAATATTGAAGGACATAGATATGAATCCGGATGTTGAACCGAGGACGAATGATGAACCGGAAGATTTAAAAGAGTGGTGGGCGAATCAGTATTTGCCAAACAGTAATGCATTACAGAATTTAAAAATTACGGATAGGAAGGATAAGGTTCAAACGTTTGATGATAAGAATGGTCAGCATGAAACGATGAAGAGGGAGCAGTTGAGTGTATTAAATTCGCATCCATTGTTAATCGCGCAGGATTCTTTGAATCCGACGTTGAAGAATATCAATCAGAGGTTAGTTGTGATAGATAGTCAGTATAGACAGAATATTGCGCCATTTAGTGAGAATGCGGGTGCGCCATCGTCGTCGACGGATTTCACGCTAGATTTGTCTGACCCGTTGACGGATACGTTGTCATTGAAGTTGTATTCGTATGAGATACCGTATGCGTGGTATGTGATAGATAAAGGCATGGGTACATCATATTTTTGGGTAAAGCATGGAACGACGGTGTATTCGATATCGATAGGGGATGGTAACTATACAAAGTCCGAGTTGGTGAGTGCGATTCAGTATAAGCTAGATACGATTGTGAATGTTTCTGCGCCATTTGCTACAAATAATTTAGATATATCCTATAATCCCTATAGTGGCAAGTCGTGTTTTTTGTTTGACAATTCAAGTACGAATATAGACGTAGAGGTAATATTTTATGATACGGAGGTGTACAATAGTTATTTTGATAATGTTACGGTACTAAATCCGCTTGGTGCTCAGACGGGTGTGGGGTCGACAGCGATGAAGATAAACAATAATTTGGGGTGGATATTGGGGTATAGGGCGGGCGATGACAAGACGTTGCCGATAATGTTTTCGAGGGTTGTGAAGTCATTGTCGAATTATAAAATAACGATACCGGTTACACCGTATCCATATAGTATAGACAAGGGTGTATTTTCGGATGGACCGATAGATACGTATGGTACGAAGTATTTGATAGTAGTGTTGGACGATTATAATCAGAATCATTTGAATAATGGTTTAGTGAATATAGTGGATACGGATACGACATTAAGTGTGCCGGATTATTTTTCGCCGGATTTGCCCAATGTGTGTGCACCCGATCCTGATTTGAGAGGTACGTTAGCGCCGTTTTATGTGCAGTCGTTGCCGAGGAAGTTGACGCAGGCGCAGACGTATTCTATAAATCAGATATTGGATAATAGGAAGACAACGTACAAGTATAGGACGACAGGTCCTACGACGACGGATGTATTTGCCGTAATACCGTTAAAAAAGCAAGGGTCTGATGCTGGTGATACGTTAGTAGACCTTGGTAGTAGTTTAATGTATAATACGAGAACGTATTTTGGTCCTGTAAATATATCGAGGTTGCGTGTTTCTTTGCAGGATGATAAGGGGAATACGTTGAATCTTAATGGTGGTGACTGGTCGATAACAATAGTAGCGGAGACGTTGTATCAGTATTAGATATTTGCTGGACATGTGAAATAGGGATACATTGTTGATTTTCAAAACCGTGAACGACGATTGCGTGTTCGCCTCCCTCCCTTTCCTCCGTGGGATTTGCGAGTCCTAGGCGAAGCAGACTTTGCCCTTGCTCTAGGCGAACCGGATGATTTCGCTTTGCGTGGAACAATTTTCGCAAAACCAAATGCGGTATGTTTACAGAAATTAGCTGGCATAACGCATCTGGGCATCCGTCGTGATGGGTTACAGTTGCATGGGCGCATCAGTGTGTTTGGTTGTGTATCCATTAATCTATACATTGATAGGCGAGTTAGTTCAGCCACACCCGATTTTGTTTGTCGGATGGTGTTTTGCACCACAAGGTTCACTTTTTTTTCCAATGTTAACACCGTTTTGCGTTCCTGTTCAGTCTCCATCAATCGCATATGTGCTGCCGAAAATTGGTATGGGCAACGAAACACGGTGGCGTAGTCAACTGCTAAACGTACTAATCTGGCTTCGTCGCAGCCTTCGTTAAGTGCGCAAGAAACAATGATTGCATCTATTTCCCCAGATAGAGCTTTTTTTTGTTTGTCCATTATGATTGAATTTTATTATATATATAAAGCAATATTTTTTTGTATCATTCCAAATTCCTGCATGTATAAAGTTTTAACATATTTAACGAGTTTTGAATTATCGATTTATGAATTATGAATTAAACCAAATCTCACGCATCTGTAACATCTCATGTGTTTAATACTCTCCTATATGTGATGGACAAATAGATAAGTGGGAGGTGCATATGTAAAAAAGCGGGATAAACAAGTAAAATAATATTGTCCAATATATATATATATATATATAGGTCAGTGTGTAGTTAATGAAGATTCCTGTGAGGTATGTACCGAAGAGGTTAACAAGGAAAGATAAAAATAAACAAGTAAGAATGTTAATGATGTCGAGGCGTTTATATAAAAAAAGGAAATACTATACGAGAAAGGAGGTGTCATCATATAAAAGCAAGACTTCGAGTCATATAAAGGATGCATGTAGAATATATAAAATCGAGAATGTTGATCCGAATAAGGAGTTGGCGGCAAAGACGGGGTGTACGATAGGTGCGTTGCGTAAGATAGTGAGTAAAGGGGAGGGTGCGTATTTTTCGTCAGGTTCTAGACCGAATCAGACGGCGCAGTCGTGGGGCTTAGCGAGGTTAGCGAGTTCAATAACGGGTGGGAAGTCAGCGGCGGTGGATTATGAAATAATAAATAATGGTTGTAATCATAAAAAACGTGCATTTATTCTTGCAACCAAGGCAAAAAGGAAGTATAAATATGGGCATTCTAGTACAAAGAAGGTAAAAATATGAACAATTAGTTAAAATTGTGTATAACTAATGGTTTTGAATTATTGATTTATGAATATGAATTTCGATTAATCTCACGCATCTGTAACATCTCATGTGTTTAAGAGTCTCCTATAGTATGAGTAGGAAGGGGGGAGGTATCTTTGTCAAGAAGCATAATAGCCATCGCGGCGTAGTTATGGAGGTCAATGAGAGTATCTCTAATTTTTTCATCATCTACAAGTGTGATACCATTTTTAGAGATAGAGAGGGAACGTTGTATTTTGTATTTGTGTATTATATTTAAGTAATTATGGATGCAAAATAAAATATGTAAGATATAAAGAATGGATAGTAAAATAGTCAAGGAGTTAACGAGTTTATTAGTGAGGAACATAGATGGTAGTCTTATAAAGGAGAAGAATATAGATTTAATAATAAGCGGTGGTGCTTTTAATGTTAGTTATTTGGTAGGGTGTTTATATGTTATACGTGAGATGCATGAGAATGGGTTAATATATATAAATAAGATATCGACGTGTAGTGCTAGTTCAATCATGGGTTTATTGTTTATGGTAGATAAGGTTGATATTTTTATAGAAAAGATGTATGAGTTATTGGTGAGTAGTTTTAAGAAGAATAGGAATGTAATATTTGACGAAGAGTCTCTGTCTAGTATAATAAGTCTGATAGAGGGTGAGTTACCAGAGGATGTAATAAGTCGTATAAATGGTCGTTTATATATAACGTATTATGATGTAGTGGAGTGTAAGCAGGTAGTGAAGAGTAATTATGAAGATGTGAGTGATATAATAAGAACAATAAGGAGGTCATGTTTTATTCCGTATATAACGATGGATAAGTTTATGGAGGAGAATAGGTATATAGATGGTGGTACTCCGTATATATTTGATAAGGAGTTTGGGGTGAATCGTTTATATATAAATTTGTGTGGTATGGATAAGATAATGGATGCGTTGATAATAAAGAGGGATAAGATAGTGATGCATCGTATATTAGGGGGTGTGTTGGATATTCATAATTTTTTTTTCAAGTGTAAGAAAACGTCGATGTGTTGTTATGTGGAGGATTGGGGGGTAGTAAGGATGGTGGAGTTTAAAATGTTGGAGTGGAGGTTGTATACTATATGTGTAATTATATATGTGGTGACAAAAGTGAGGGATGAGATAGTGTACAAGTATTATAAAGATAATGTGTTTATAAATATGGTATATAATAAGTTGAGATGTTTATTGAGTGAAATAGTGGAGAGGTATTGTGTATAAAAAAATATAGGATAAATGTATATATATAAAATATATTATATAGAATGTTTTTTTCAATGAATACGAGAAGGCACAATCCTGTAGGTATTATTCATGTTGCGCAGGTAAAGGACAGTGGTGGTTTAATGCCATTACAAGTGGCTTGTGTTCCTGTTGTGAAGACTGTTGCGAAGGTTGTTGAGAGTCGTATAAGGAAGCCTATTAAAATGGATGAGAGCTATGAGGTTCGTGAGAATATAGGAAATTCGGAAAAGAAAGTAATAATCTATAAAATAGGCGAAGAGGAAGAAAAATATGAAGAAGAAAAGCATGAAGAGGAGAATATTCCCGTGCCTGTTTTAGAAGAACCGGTGATAGAAACGTTATCAGTTGTTGTAGTTCCTTTTTCTAGTAGTAGTACTATTATAGAGGATGAAGAAGGTACAGTAGAAGATATAAAACAGTTACATGAGGTTAAAAAAAAGAAGAGACGTATGAAAGGCGTGAGAAAATGAGAAATAGGAAAATAAATTATATATTGTAAAAATTCACAATATATAAAAAAATATATAAAATAAAATATTACTTTGAGGACGATGGCGTTGTAGGTGTGATAATGGTTTTTGTAATTAGTTTAGTTTGTTTTTGTTGTGAGGGTTGTTGCGAAGGTTGTTGCGAGGGTTGTTGTGAGGGTTGTTGCGAAGGTTGTTGCGAAGGTTGTTGCAATTGAATATTTAAAGGGGGAACTGGTTCTACTTGTTTACCACAAGAGCCTCTTTTATGACATGACAATGCGTGCTGATTTTTAGCAACATATCCACATTTTTCACAAAAACACTTAGAAGATAGAAACCCATATTTAGAAGACAATAGTTTATCAAGTATTGGGAGTTGAAGTTCCTCGATACTTTTTGTTATTTTTTGAGAAAATTCTTTAATCATTTTTAGTTGAATTAATTTTTGCTCTACAAATATTTGATATTCATTATTAATATCGTCTAGCGTATCTTTACTAATAGAATAGTCATCAGTTGTTGTAATTTCATCTAATTTAGATTTAAAAGAATCAATAATGTCGATAGCAATTTTAATAATGTCTGGATCATAGTTAACATTATGTATATATAATAAAACATTTCTATTATGAATATTTATTTCAAAGTTGTCTTTGTTAACAATACCTCCTTCTTGAGAAAGAAACAGTCCTGAACAATTTTGTGTATCTACATCATGAATAAATTTTTTCACCTGATCAGAACCTACTGTCTTTGATTCATAACACTTATTCTCAACTAGAATTTTCTGTCTATCTTTTCTATGAATCATAATATCTCCTGATTCTTTTTGTGAACCTACGTATTCAACCTCCGCGGAAGGAAATAGACCCCTTAAAATGTTCAAAACAATATTCTCAGAGATTTTCCCTTTTGAACTGGAATTTTCCATCCTTTTGAGAACATCTTTAACTTCAGATTGAAGCGCGACTTGCGATGAAGTTATAGAGGAAAACTGCGACAATGTAGCGTCTTTGTTTGAGTCAACCATTTTTCTAGTACAGTCAATAACATTAGAAAATTTTGCATCAATGGTTTTAATAAAATCATCAAGCGATGATTGCGACAAAGGTTCACCATCTGTTTTTGGTGTTTTACTAATCTCTTCTGTTATAGAAGAACAGAAAGATTTTATGTTATCATTAATCTGTCTAGAAAGGTTTTCATTATTTTTCGGAACAAGTTCTGATAAAAGTAACTGTGTCTTATCTAATATACTCCCATTTGATTCTTTAATAAGAGGAGCAATCTTATCCGCAATATTCGACGACAAAATCATCTTCAAATCATCCGTATACTCTTTCTTAAATTCTGTAAGTTTTAAAAATAATAGCTTACTATATTCCGTCTGTTGACTTGTAAGCTGTGATTGAATATTTGCTAATCCATTCAAAATTTGTGAAGTAATGTTACTATTATTTACAGGGTTAGTTGTCTGCATAATAGATGCAAGAATATCCGTGAACATAACGTTCATTTTTTCAAAATCTATTTCAGGATGTTCATGATAAAAAGCCCAAACCTTTGCACTGTTGCACGTAAGAGATGTGTTCACAGGTGATGTCATTTCTGTTATGTATTTATTTATTAACATATCTTTAAGCTGTTTTGTTTGATTTAAATATTTGACAAACTTTAAAACAAACATATAAAATAAAATAGTTTGTTTTAACTTTCTAGCAAACTTTGTTGTCAAACTTATAAAATAAAATAGTTTGTTTTAACTTTCTAGCAAACTTTGTTGTCAAACTTATAAAATAAAATAGTTTGTTTTAACTTTCTAGCAAACTTTGTTGTCAAAC
>Ga0114978_10000678_pt1 | contig 28873 bp, 18 predicted proteins | sample S_140212_EF_Meta_FD_87027 | JGI IMG/M metagenome (GOLD analysis project Ga0114978, IMG submission 87027) | Freshwater microbial communities from Lake Simoncouche, Canada to study carbon cycling - S_140212_EF_MetaG | ecosystem: Environmental > Aquatic > Freshwater > Lake | place: Lake...
CTTCACTCCGGAAGATTACGCCGGGCCCAAACACGACCGGCTGCGAATCGTTGAAGATACCGATGGCGACGGCCGGGCCGACCGATTCCCACCGTTCTTCGACGGCATGCAGTTTGCGATGGGTGTGCGACGCGGGCCCGACGACTGGATCTATGTTGTCACGCGCAACGAGGTCTTTCGCATTCGGGATGCCGATGGCGATGATGTGGCCGAAATCCGAGAGCCGATTGTGCGATTGAAAACCGATGGAGACTATCCGCACAACGGCCTCGGCGGACTGGCGTTCGACGGGCAAGGCCGGCTCTGCTTTGGGCTCGGCGAAAATCTCGGCGCAGCGTACACACTGGTGGGGCGTATGCCTTGCACCTTGTGGACGGACGCGTGCTCAACGGCCTGTCACTAGGACTCACCGACGAAGCTCAGAAGGAACGGTTCGTGGGGCCAGACGGCCGTGAGACGGCAGTGGCCGTTGACGCAATCGAAAGCCGGCTGCCACTGACCACATCGATTATGCCGCAAGGACTCGAGCAAGACCTGACCGATGATGATCTCCGCAACCTCCTTGCACTTTTGGGCGAGTGAGCACAAAAGGCGGGCAGGAACGGACGCGTTCACCGGAACAGAGCGTTGACGCTACCGTTGCCGCGATCCCTTCGTACCGTAAACCGTCCATCGGGAAGGGAGCGGCCCTAGGCATGGTATGCATCAAAGAGCCCTGATGCTTTTTTATTTGAGGACCTCGATTGCCACAGGCACGGATGCTTGGCCGCCGTCGTTCGCGGCCCGCAGGTGGAAGAAACGGCGGCCCGGCTGGGCTGTCGGTGCGGCCGTGATGACAAACTCTCGCTCGGTTTGCCCCTCAACGATCATCAGACCGTTGAGCCCGATGTTGTCCACAAAGAGCCCATGGGGCAGATTGCGGCCGCAGCCATCGCCCCCCAATTCAATGCGGCCTGTAAAATCGTGGCGAGTGGCCCTCACCTTCGCGGGAATCGTCTGCCCCGGCCGGATCAAAAACACGGGCGACTCCCCAGACAGAATCTCGACTGTCAGCTTCGGCTTGTCGGCCAGTGCAATGTCTCCCAACGTGCCCAGATTCTGCACCGTCTTACGCACAGGCTCTTCGCCCGCTTTTGACTCTGTCTGGAAGGCAGCGATTCCTGCAGTGGCCGTCACACTCACTGCCATGTCCGCTGCTTCATCTGGGGCTATCGCATCCTGAGAGGCCATGAGCACCGCGATCGCCTGCTCTTGACCGGCTTCAATTTCAATCGGACCCGGCACCGTGAATCCCGCTGGCAGACCTTCCACCGCAATGCCGATCGGCCCTTCAAAACCCTCGTGACGGACGGCTTTGAAAATAATTTCTCGCCCGCTGCCAGGGCTGACCTTCGGATCCTTGCCCACAATCGTCACCTCAAACGAAGGCTGCGGTGGGCGGATCGCAAGCGTGTAGCGATAGTCATCTGGCTGAGAGTCTGAGCCAAAGCCTCGCACATCGCAAAGCCGCACCAGATACTCTCCATCGGCCGGAGCAGTGAAGAGCAGCTGCGAATCGGCTCCTAGACGCTGCGTAGACTCGTCGTCGTTTTCATAGAAGAGACGAAATACTGGCAGGCCATTGGCCGCAGGCTCACTCCCCGGAGGCAACGGCTGGACGATCCACGCCGGCTCGCCGAGCGCATGGGTCAGCCCAGAGGTGCCAAAGTACGACTGCCGCTTGCCCGAGCCAGGATAGACCTTAAATCCCGAATCGGGGCCCCTCGGATAGAGCCACAGTCGCACCACTTCGCCGTTGGCGTAGAGATATTCGTTGAGCTCCATCTCCATCCAATTGTGAAGCCGAAAATCATCTGCCTCATCAGAGCTCTTCCCTCGGAATGTGAACCACGAGTCTCGCGTGGCCTGGAGCACGACGCGCTCGACTGGACGGCCCCGAGCGTCGAGCACTTCGATCCGCGAGTCGAGCTTCGATTTGGAGCGAGCGGCATTCACCTCCAGCAGAAGCGGTTGCCCCTGCGTGGCTGTGAATCGGCACAGATCCACATCGCCCGCTCGACCGAGCGTGCCCTCGATCGTCGCTGGAAGTGCAACTGGGAAGGCCTGCTTGGGGGAGTCGTTGGGCTCGCGTTCCAGAACCGCCTGAGCCGGAGATTCATCCACCGCTGGCGTTCTGGCCACAGAGGCCCCTGCGGCTGCCACTCGAGGCCGCGGCCCACCGCTACTGGCCGGATCCACTCGCACGGCAATCGTGTCGATTGATCCATCCATTCGCGCCACGAGAAACCTGCCGTCGCGCGCGCCCACGAGCACCGATGCCACGTCGCTCTGCTTGGGATACGCATGCTCCATCACAAGATCCGGCACGCTCCAGCAGGAGAGCGAACGGTCGTCGGCAGTGGAGAAGAGGTGCCTCCCGTCAGCCGACAGCGCAATCGCCACGATCGGACTCTCATGAGCAAATCGAGAATGCACGGGAGGATTGAGTCCGGGGGAGTCGAGCGACGCCATCCGCCAGAGGTGGATGCGTTTGTCGCGTCCAGCGGCAATCACATGCGTGCCATCGTGCGTAAAGAGCACGGCAGAGAGCTCGGCTTGCGGCTGGTTGAGCGTGTCCAGCCGCACCCCGTCGCTGGCCCGCCACAGTTTGACCGTTTCATCGGCGCTGGCCGAGGCCAGCACTTTGCCCGATGGGTGCCATGCCAAATCAAAAATGGCTCCGTTGTGAACGTCGATGGAACGAAGCAATCTGCCATCGGCGACATTCCATATCTTGATCGAGCGGTCGTATCCTGCAGTGGCTAGGAGTGTTTCGTCGGGGGAAATCTCTGCGTCGTAGAGCACATCGCGATGCCCCGCGAAAGCGCGCACAAGTCGGCCGGTAACGGCATCGCGGATTTCTGCCACGCCCGTTAGTCCGGCAATCCCACCGGCCAGAACCACTCGCGTTGAGTCGGACGTCCAGTGAATCGCGTTGCACGTGCCAGCAAGATCCGCCAGCACCAGCGGCTTGGCAAGCGGCCGAGCGAGCGCACCGGGCGCGTTCGTTGCGGCATCCACGCTGAGAATACTATCCATCAGGGTGACCTCGCGGCCGCGGGCAACCGCCAGCCGGGTGCCATCGGCCGAAAAGGCCGCCGCAGTCACAGGCTTTGCGCCAGCGTAGCCTGGCAGTTCAGGCACGACGAGCGACTGCAAAATCGATAGATCTCTTTTCGGCGGCACCGCCGCCGCTGCGATCCATTGCTTGAGCGTGGCCAATTCCAACGGTGGCACCTGCGGCAGGTCGGCGGGGGGCATGTGATCGGTATCGCTGCTCACAATCCGCTGAATCAAGACGGAGGCTGCTGGATCGCCGGGCACGATCGGGTCGCCGGAGCCGGCACCACCCCGCCGCAACGATGCAAATGTTTCCACGGAAAGCTCCCCCTCCATGTCGTGGTCGTTGTGACAGCCAACGCAGTACGTTCGCAGGATCGGCGAGATCGCCTGCTCGTACGATGGGACATCCGCACCCGCGACAAGCGGCGCACTAGCGGCACAACAGATTAGGAGGAGCGTTCGGCGATAACTCATGGGGTGGGCAACGGGCGACGGCCGTCACAACTCGCAGGTGTACAAAAGCAAAAGGCACACATCAGTGTCGAAACAAAAACTCACGGCTTGTAAGGAGTGACCAAAACATATCTTCCACAATTTCACGCTTGGCTTCCGGCGCGGCTGCGGCAAGCATTTCTTCGAATGGCTTGCGTTCCCCGTCGGTCGGAGCCCGGCTCAGGCACCGCATCCATGCTGCATCTACCAGGGCCTTGGGCGTCGGGTCGGTGGCCAGAATCTGCGTTACAAAACCAGTTTTAGCTGCCAACTTATCGTTGATGGTGGATCCATTAGACAGGTGGAGCACCTGCACGAGACTCGGCTGGCTCGACCGCTCACACTCGCAGGTGATGTCGCGGGCGTTGCGGCCAAACGTCTTGAGGAAATAGTTTCTGACAGCCGAATCGTGGAGCTGAAGGGCACGCGTGTCGGTGTCGTAGCCAGCGACCGTTTGGCTCGAACCGTCGTTAAGTGCGATCTCCGTGTACACATCTCGCACGCCCGTCACATCGGAAATCGCATCGCTGAGCACCTCGGCCATCAGTCGCTTGGGATAATTCCTAGCAAACCACTTGCGATCATCTTTGTTTTCCGGCAGCACATCGCTGGATCGACGGTATGTCTCCGAAAGCAGAATCGAACGCATCAGCGGCTTGAGATCGTAGCCATGCTCGACGAGAAACGCGGAAAGGGCCGCCAGCAACTTTTCATTACTGGCCGGATTTGAGACGCGCAAATCGTCCACCGACTCAACCACGCCAATGGAGAAGTAATTGGCCCACACGCGGTTGACAATCGAACGCGTAAAGGATGGATTGGTTGGCGACGTCAGCCATGCGGCGAGCGCCTCGCGTCGATCGGCCATGCCGGGTATGCCCGCCATCCCATCCATTCCATCGGGGTCATCGGGGGGCAGCGGCGGGCTGTCGAGGGGTGCCGGTGGCTGTGGTTTGCCGGTGCGAGGCTGTATGAGATCGCCTCGACTTTCGACATAGAGCGTGCGCATGCCGTTGCCGTTGCGAGCGTCTCCGCCCCAACCCTTCGATCGCACGCGGGAAAAAAGATTGGCAAAACCGTAATATTGGTCGTTGGTCCATTTTTCCAACGGATGGTTGTGGCACTTTGCGCAGCCAATCGAAAGTGACATAAATGCCTGACTGACATTTTCCGCCATCGTCTCTGGGTCTTGATGGACCGCAAAGAAATTGGTGGCACCGTTTTCAAGGCTGGAACCGCGGGCCGTGACAATCATTCGCACAAAGCTGTCCCACGGCACGTTCTGGGCTACGCAGTCGCGCACCCACTGGTAGTAGGCGTTCAGCGCCTCGGGCCGCAGTTTCGAGCTTGTCACCAAGAGGATGTCGGACCACTTGTACGTCCAATAGTCGATGAACTCTGGACGAGCCAGCAGAAAATCAACCAACCGCTGGTGCGTGCCTGGTGATGTGTCGGCGAGAAAGCCATGCACCTCGTCTGGCGTGGGCAGCCGGCCGATCGTATCCAGGAAGGCACGTCGAATAAACGTGGATTCGTCGCAGGGGGGCGACGGTTTGAGGTGCAACGTGCGGAGTTGGTCTAACACCAATCCGTCAATGAAGTTGCTCCGAGGCGACTGGGCAAACACTGCGTCGGAGATCTGCTGTGGAAACGGAGCAATGATACTGGCCACGACGATCTGCGACGAAAACCAGGCCGTGATGGCTCCCGCGCCGTGTCCGACGGTCGTCACTGTGCCGCTGGCATCGACCGTCGCAACGGTTTCGTCGGTGGATGTAAACTTCGCCCACCGCGTTACATCCCGCGAAGTGCCGTCGCTGTACGAGGCAGTGACCTTGAGGCTCGCGGTCTGCCCCGGCGACACCACGCTTTCCACTGGCGAAACCTGGATCGCACTGAGCCGTTTGTTGCCTTCCTTGTCGCTCGAACTCTGCGGCGCCGGGCACCCTGCCGAGATCCAGGCCGCCACGATCGCATAGCCGTCGCCGCCGGGGTCCAACCGCTTGCCGCCTTTGTGGGCGACGGCCGTGGTGGGCTTTGTGAGGAGGAGGCTGCTGCCCGGATCGCTCATGTCGACACGACGGCCGCGAGACTCACGCGTGATCGCGAGATAGTCGCTGGCGGGATCGTAGCCAAAAAGCGAGAGGCGAAAGCCGCCCTTACCAGCAAGCGCCCCGTGGCAACCACCTGTGTTGCAACCGGCCTTCGCCAAAATCGGCATCACATCAAGGTCAAAGCTGACATCTTCAGCGGCCGACGCTGGAACAACATTCTGCGCGACGATCACAACTGCTACGCCTGCAGCACAGACCATGCGAATCCACGCGGCGCATAGCCTGCTGAGATTCACAGAAAAGAGCGATGAGTGGCGGCACATGCTGATCTGATTCCATGCCGCTGTGCAGCGGGCGTCGGAGGCATCACGTAAACAATTCATGGATTGGTTCGGTGCCAAAGTCGGTGAGTGGAAACGGGCGGCCTGCGGGGCCCGGAAGATGGGCTGTGTGATCCAGACCGAGGCTGTGGAATACCGTGGCCACAATATCGCCGGGGCCGACGGCTCGCTCAGCCGGAAATCCGCCAATGGTATCGCTGGCCCCAACAACACGGCCGCCCTTCACGCCGCCGCCAGCGAACGAACAGGTAAAGCACCCTGGCCAATGGTCGCGGCCACCGGCGGGATTCACTTTCGGCGTGCGGCCGAATTCTGCAAGGCCGGTTACGAGCGTGTCGTCGAGCATGCCCCGCTGACTGAGATCTTCGATCAGCGCGCTGTAGGCCTGATCGTACATGGGGCAGACAAGCTCCTTCATTCCCTCGATCGACGTGAATGGCTTTGAGCCGTGGATGTCCCATGTAATCTCATCGAACACCGTCAGAAACGTGTTGATCGTCACGAAACGCACGCCGTTTTCCACGAGCCGACGGGCCAGCAGGCAGCACTGGCCAAATCGGTTCATGCCGTAGCGCTCGCGGACGGCTTTCGGCTCCTGCGAAAGATCAAATGCCGCTCGCGCCTGCGGACTGGTCATGAGGCGAAAGGCTGCCTGAAAATTACTGTCGAGAAGCCGGGCATCTTCGCTCGCCTCAAACTCATTGGCGACACTCTCCACGATGTCCCGCATCTTCCGACGACGGTCCAGGCGAACGCTGCCGATTTGGTCGGGAGGCAGGAGATCGGGCACGCGAAAGTTTGGCTGCGAAGGATCGGCCTGGAGCGAAAAAGGGTCTTGCGCCTTGCCCAGAAATCCGCCCGCTTGGCCGTTGGGAAGATTGCCGCCGCCTCGCCCCATAATCTGAGGCAGAACGACAAACGACGGCAGGTCTGTTCGGCGACCCAGCAGGTAGGATGCCACGCTGCCGGCATGGGGCGTGTGAATGCCGCCGGTGAATCTGCGGCCTGTCTGCAACATCTGCCATCCCGCATCGTGCACTGCTGCGCCGTCGTGTCGGCACGAACGCACCAGTGAAAACCGATCGGCAATCGCCGCGTGCTTGGGCAACAGTTCTGAGATTTCAAACGCATCCGACTTGGTGCGAATCGGCTTGAAAGGCCCCCGGATCTCAGCGGGTGCATCGGGCTTCATATCCCACAGATCGATGTGGCTGGGGGCGCCGAGGTTAAAAATCATGATGCAAGAACGGTTCTCGTGCCCCGGCTTTACCATCCCCTCGCTGGACGCCCGCACATATTGCGGCAAAGACAGGCCTACGGCCGCAAGTGCCCCCACCTGCAAAAAATCACGGCGGGCTCTCGCCGGTCCGCAGAGCGAGGCCTTGTCGCCGGGTGTGGTGGCTCGGAATTCAAACACAACGGGCCTGCTGCTGTCTTGGAGAAATAAACCGATGTGGAACGACAAGCTTCCAACTGAGATTGTACCATCGGCCTGCAGATTCGACCAAAATCAGGTCCGTTGAGCCAGTTCCCAGAGTTTGAAAGCCCTCGAAAGCCAAGAGCTACTAGAGCGATGAGATCAGTGCCTCGGACGTGGGTGCGATAGATGCGCTATCGCGATGATGGGCACTCACCGAGGAATGGCAGCCATCAGTGACACAATACGGCGGGTGCGTTGGGTTAGATCGTTGAACTGTTCCTGCGAGAGTGTGGCCGCGTCGATGAGATTGGATCCGAGGCCGACGCAATGCACGCCCGAGGCAAACCACGCTCGCAGGTTGGCCTCCTCGCAAGTCACCCCGCCGCTGGGCATCAGCTTGAGCCACGGGCACGGTCCCCGCACCGCCTTCACAAAGGCCGGCCCGCCGAGCAGGTCGGCCGGAAATAACTTGATGACCTCAGCACCCAACCGGTGGGCTGTCAGAATCTCCGTCACCGTGGCCGCGCCGGGGCACCAGAAGATATCTCGATCAAGGCAGAATGTGCCCACATCGGCATCCACCGCTGGCGCCACCAGAAACGCGGCGCCGGCCGCGTGAAAAGCCTCCGCTTGCAAACCATCAGTGATCGAGCCGGCACCCAGCACCACGTCGGGCAGCCGACGGCCAATGTCCGCAGCGAGTTCCCGAAATACGGCCAAGGCACAGGCCGAGCGATTGGTGAACTCTACGATCTGCACACCGGCGTTATGCAGTGCTTCCACGGCCCGCACTGCCCGACCGGCATCGTCGCAGTTGAACAGCGGGAGAAACCCCTGCGCAGCGAGTCGCTGCGCCATCTCAGAACGGCCGATTGGAGATGCGTTTGTCTTTTGGTTCATGGCAACACTCTTCTCCTGCATAGGAACTCCTGCTACGAGCGCCTTGCGCCGTCGCATAAGCTCTAGATAAGCCAGTCCAGAATCAACACGCCCGCGAGGCCCACGACCGACACGAGCGTTTCCATGACCGTCCAGCAGCGAAGTGTGTCGATCATGCTGACGTTGAAGTATTCTTTGAAAAGCCAGAATGCCGCATCGTTGACGTGCGAAAATGCAAGGCTCCCGGCGCCGATGGCCAGCACCATTAAGTTGGGATCAATTCCGCTGCTGCCTGCAACACCGTTGGCGGCAGACATGAGCGGCACAAGCAGACCTGCTGCGGTCAGGCCTGCCACCGTCGCCGAGCCGATGCAGGCCCGAATCACTGCCGTTACAAGCCACGCCAACACCAACGGGTGCAGCGGCATCTCTCCCATGGCCTTGGCGATCTGTGCATCCACGCCGCTGGTCACGAGCACCTGCTTAAATGCGCCAGATCCCGCGATGATCAGCAAGATCGAGGCCACGTCTGTGCCTGCGGTTGCAAACGACTGCATCACTGATGCCACTGACTTACCGCGACCAATGCCGAGCGTGACGGTGGCCACCAAAAGCGTGAGAAGCATCACGGTATCCCGGTCAGAGATGAATTTCACAGCGGAGGCCACCGGCGAATCTGACGGCATGCCACAGTTGATCAGCAACAACCCCGTGAGCGTGGTGCCCGCGAGCAGAATGGCTGGCAACAATGCTGTGGCAATGCTCGTAAAGGTTCCAGGTAACGACTCCGGCGGCAGCACGGTGGCTGCCAGCGATTCCAATGGCTTGGAGACGATGCCGCCGAGGGTGCGAGCGAACATCGGCCCTGCGATGACGATGGCGGGCACCGCGATCAACAGGCCGTAGAGCAACGTGCGGCCCATATCGGCATGAAACAGCGCCACCAAAGCCGTCGGCCCAGGATGCGGCGGCAAGAGACCATGGGCCACGCTCAACGCGGCCAAGGCTGGCATCCCCACGGCGATCGCCGACAGGCGGTAGCGGGCCACGACGGTGAAGATGATCGGCACAAGAAGCATAAATCCCACGCCATAAAAGAGCGGGATGCCGACGATAAAGCCGGTCAACGCCATTGCCCACCCGAGTCGCTTGCGTCCGCAACAGTCAACCATCACCGTGGCAATCCGCTGCGCTGCGCCGCTGTCCACCACGAGTTTGCCAAGCATTGCACCAGAGACAATCACGATTAAAAGCGAGCCTAGGATGTCGCCGATACCCTTTCGGATCGCGTCGGCCACCTGCGGTGCTGGCACGCCGAGTGCCAGCGCCGCGCCGATTGACACCAACACAAACGCCAGAAAGGCGTGCACCTTGCCCCACGTGACAAGCACAATGAGCAGTCCGATGGCAGCGGCAACGATCAGCAGGTTCATCGGCCGTCGGTTCCCTTCGATGCGTTGGCGGGTGCACCGCTCGGGCTGCTCGATCCAACCGGCGTCTCCTGCAGAAACACAAACCCGCCCTTCTTGTTGCCCACCACGATGTCGGGCCTCTGGTCGCCGTTCAAATCGCCGACAGCGATCTGCGTGCCCACTCCCGAGGCACCATCTATCTTAAAAGGGGTCCACGCCACCTGCCCGGCCTTGTCTGCCGCAACACCACCCGCAGCGTCGGGCTTTCGGGTGAGTTTGAACCAGTAGAGCAGGGGTGTTCCGGCTGGGTCGACATCTCCCTTGGGGCCATGCGCCCAATACCGCTTGCCGGTGATGATGTCTTTGAGGCCATCGCCATCCACGTCGGCCAAGCACACAGCGTGCAACTGCGAGAACTGCACGCCGGCCAAATTTCCATCGGCCGCAGCCGGCAGGATCTGGTGCTCAATAAAATCGATCTCACCGCTACTGCCTTTTTTCACCTGCTCAAACCACGCCAAGCCGTAGGCGTGTGCCGCCAGGCTCGTGATCACATCCTGATCCCCGTCGCCATCCACATCGTAGGCATACATCTGCGCTCCGCTGCTGCCGAAAGCATGTGGATGCTTCTTCCATGCGTGCGGCACAGCGAGGGCATCTGTTGGCTGCTCCCACCAGCCGCCGGACATGAGCAGATCGCTTCGACCGTCGCCGTTGACATCGCCAACGCCAAGCCCGTGCGTGTACTGTCCCCAGGCTTCTGGCTCCGAGCAGGGAGAAAAAACCCAGCGGTCTGTGGGTGTTTTCTTCGGTATGCTGGCAAACCCTAGCACGCCGCCTGTGTGAAAAATCAATTCGGGGCGGCCGTCGCCTGTGATGTCTAGAAACGTGGGCGACTCGTTGTCGACAATCGGGTGTGCCAGATGCTTGAGCCACGGCCCGGTGGCCTTGCGCGGATTTTGGCGCGGATTTTGAAACCAAAACACCTCCTTGCCGGGCCACTCGTTGACCAACACATCCAGCCAACCATCGCTATCCACATCGCCGACGGCCGTCATGAAATTATTGGAATAGTTGGCAGGATCATAATCCTTGGGTGCGTAAATCTCGTGCCGCACTTTGAAGTCGGGACCGGCATACCAGAACGGCCCGTAGACTGCGTCGCCGTGGCCGTCGCGATCAATGTCGCCAAGGCCCGCCGCTTCAGCATGAAAGGCGTCTGTCAGCTGGATTTTTCGAAATCCCACCGACTGGTTATCGTCTGCCAATGCCAGCGGCCAGGCTATGACAGCGGTGCCGAGCCAAACGAGAGTCCAACGCAGTGGCGCACACACTCGATCGCCATGTTCAACGGGTTGCTGCATGATTTCTCCTTACACCTTCACACGAAAGATTGAGGAACAAAACAGGAAAACAAAATGAAAAAACAGCCCGCCAGATCAGCCCCACGCTCGTCGCAGAAACGCCAGCCAATTGCCCCGCATCACGTTCTGGATATCGGCCGAGGCGTATCCCCTAGCAGCCAGCATCTGGGGCAGACGCGATAGGTCGGCGATCGTGTGCAGGTCGGCAGGGCTCTGCTCAGTGCCAAAACCACCGTCGAGATCTGTACCGATGCCGATGTGGTTGGCGTTGCCGGCAATCTGGCAGATGTGGTCAAAGTGATCGATCATCACTTCGAGTGTGCAGTTTGTGCCTGCGGGCAGAGTCTTGCCTCGCACCCACCCGGGCACCATCATCCACGCATCGAGCGCTCCGCCGATCACCGCGCCTCGATCGACGAGCGCCTTGATCATCGCGTCTGAGAATTGCCGGTTGTGGTTGACCAATGCGCGGCAGTTGTTGTGGCTGGCCCAGACGGGCCCCTGAAAAATATCCAGGGCCGACCAGAAACATTCGTCGCAGAGGTGGGTGGCATCTAAAATCATGCCCAGTCTGTCCATTTCGACGAGCAGTTCGCGGCCAGCCTGCCCCAGAGGCGCGGTCGCATCGGTGCCGTAGGCATAGCGGCCGGGACCATAGTGGGCAGGCCCAACTGCCCGCAGTCCATATCCGTATGCCCGCTCTAAGTGGTGCAGCGTGACGAGGGAGTCGCCGCCTTCCAGCGACAGGATAAAGCCAACGGGCAATCGCGACGTATCTGTGTGCTGTTCGGTCGCCTGCGTCCACAGAGCAGAGTGGGATTCGAGGGATGGCAGATTGGTGATCTGCACCATTTCGCCCGCCTCCTCCATCGCGGCATACCATTGAAACTGGGCCTGCGTCTGCGCCCAGGCTTGCTCGGGCGAATGCCAACCTGGCAGCGGGTTATCACTGGCCACATATCTGGCAATCTGCGTGGCCACGACAAGGCCGATCCCGCTTGTACGCAGTTCGGGCAGCGAGACGGTGGCGCTGCCGCGGTCGGGCTTGTCCTTCAGGCCGCTGGCCTTTTCGCGGGCGTTGATCTCGGCCACAGGGAGCCGCAGGTCGCGGTTCCATTCCATCGCATTCATGGCCAGATCGAGGTGGGCATCAATTGTAAACATATTCGCTTTTTTCCATGCCGAGGTTCGCCAATGGCCGCTCATGTGCCAACGATGCGCCGAGTGAGGCCCACTCAACCAACTCCTCACTCAAATGAACTCAAAGAGGGCTTCGACCTCCACGGGGATGTCGTCGGGGAGCGAGCCCATACCCACGGCACTGCGAACGCCGACGCCAAGATCGCGGCCCCAAATCTCGGCAAACAACTCACTGCAACCGTTGATCACCGCCGGATGCTTTTCGAAGTCGGCAGTGCAGTTGACCATGCCGAGCACCTTCACAACGCGGTGAATACGGTCCAGCGTGCCAACGGCCGCGAGCAACGTGGCGAGGATCGTAAGCCCAACTTGGCGGGCCGCCTGCTTGCCGCCCTCCACGTCGAGATCGCGGCCCACGCGGCCTCGCATCAGCGTGCCATCCGGCAACAGCGGACCGTGGCCCGACACGTACAGCAACTTTCCCACCACGAGGCTCGGCGTGTAGACGCCCAGTGGCTTCGGGGCAGGGGGCAGCGTGAGGGCAAGCGACTCAAAACGTTTCTGTGGGGAAACCACCGCAGTCGTGGATGTCATTATGATCGAAAACCTTTCGGCAGATGAACGGGGCCAACAAAGCCAGGCTGTGAGAATCCCATGAAAGAACTGTCTTGAATTCACGCTTTTTGGAGGCTCGTCGAAAACAGCGTGCGTAGTATTATGCCAGTAGCTCGGTTACAATGGCGAGTGGATCAGCCGTAGCCCGAGATTTTTGAGGCGAATCCTAAGCATATTCAATGTCAGCGCAGAAAAACGCACCGTATCAACCAATCGATGACCTCACCGCGCAAGCCTATCGCTCACTGCGCCGGATGATTATCGACGGCGAGATGCCTCCAAAAACACGGCTTTCTCATCGCGTTCTGGCAACGCAATTGGGCATTGGCCGCAGTCCTGTGCGGGATGCTCTCTTGCAGCTTGAGGCCGAGGGACTCATTGAGCATCGCCGTTGCTCTGGGATCTATCTGCGGGAAATCACGCCCCACGAACTGGAATGCATCTACGAATTGCGAATCGTGAATGAGCCCTACGCAGCCCAAAAAGCGGCCCAGTTTGCCAACGCCAAGCACCTGGCATCCCTGCGAGTCATTTGCGATGCCGTCACCGAAATTTCAAAGACACCCAGGCTAGAGGAATGGTTTGAGTCGCTGGAAAACAGACGCCGTTTTTGCCGGCTGGATATGGACTTCCACGCAACGGTGCTGGAGGCCTCTGGAAACACGATCGCCATCAAGATGTTTGGCAACGCTCAGATTCTTGTGCTGACGTTCGCGTGGGATCTGGGATACGGGAATCCTGCTTGGTTTGCAGGCATGGCAATACGCACGGCCACGAGGCACCAAGCCATCTTCGACGCCATTCGCAATCGCGATCCAGAGGGTGCGCGGATGGCGATGCAGGAACATGTTGTGTGGGCGATGAGGGAAGTGCCCGAGCATTACGCGGCCCTGCGCGAGGCTCAAACGCCAACGGAGTGAAGGCATCGTGCTCCACCCGCTGCGATTGGCCGAACACATCTACGGCGATCGAGAAGATGTACAGCAAGCAGTCTCCTATGAAAGCTTATTCTCTCGTCTGCACCGCGTCTGATTCTGCTGGCAGGTTTTTCGCGTGCGTCTGGATGGGACTCTGGATAGGCGTGGCCATTGAGACCGGTGCGCAGGGCAGCCCTCCTGTGGCTCCCACCGAGGCACTCTCGCCCGCAGACCAGCGGGCCGCTTTTCGAGTGCCTGCGGGGTTTGAAGTTCAACTCGTGGCCAGCGAACCTCAGATCCAGAAGCCGATGAACCTAGCCTTTGATGCCCGCGGACGGCTGTGGGTGACGCACTCAGTGGAATATCCGTTTGCGCAGGCCAACGCCGCGATTGCCCGGGATGGTCTCAGCGTGCTGGAAGGGTTTGGGCCAGACGGTCGGGCCACCAAATCAACGCTCTTTGCCGATGGTCTCAACATTCCCATCGGAGTGTTACCGCTGCCCAGTGGAAACGAGGTGATCGTGTGGTCGATTCCCAACATCTGGAAGCTCACTGATACCGATCACGACGGCCGTGCAGACCGCCGCGAAGTGCTCTACGGTGCGTTTGCCTTCGACGATACACACGGCGATCAAAACGCATTTCGCCTCGGCCTCGACGGCTGGGTCTACGCGTGCCATGGCTTCCGAAACAAATCCCAGATCCGGCTGCGGGGAGAAGGTGCCGTCGTCCTAACTATGGAGTCGGGCAACACCTACCGGTTTCGGCCAGATGGCTCGGCGATCGAGCAGGTATCGTGGGGGCAGGTCAACCCGTTTGGCATGTGCTTCGATCGGCTGGGAAATCTGTTCACTGCCGACTGCCACTCAAAGCCGCTGACGATGGTGTTGAAGGGTGGGTATTACGACAGCTTCGGCAAGCCCCACGACGGTCTCGGGTATGCGCCGCTGACCACCGGAAATGACCACGGCTCCACCGGCATCGCTGGTGCTGCTGTCTATGAGGCCCAGCAGTTTCCTCAACAGTTTCACGGATCCATATTCGTAGGCAACGTCATCACCAATGCCATTCACTGCGACACGCCCGCGTGGCGAGGCTCATCACCGTGGGTGGATAAGCCGACTGATTTTCTCACTTGCGACGATTGGTGGTTTCGGCCGGTGGACTTGCAAATCGGCCCGGACGGCGCGCTCTACGTTGCCGACTTCTACAATTGCATCATTGGCCACTACGAGGTCGACTTAAAGCATCCTCGCCGCGATCGGCACCGGGGCCGCATTTGGAGGGTGGTCTGGAAGGGCGACGCCACCCAAACTGTCTCGACTCAACCAACGGACTTCACTGCGTTGGGTATCGACGCTCTGGTTGTGAGCCTTGGCGACTCCAATCAGACGGCACGGCGGCTCGCCTTTGAGCAACTGCTTGAACGTGCGGCACGCCATCCCGCTGACGTGGTCGATGCGCTCTTGAAGGCAGTCGGCCCGCAGGCATCCGCTGGCGCGACTGATCGCAAGGCCATGGCACTGCGAGCCCTTGCCCGACTCGGCAGGCTGGATGCCCCGACCATTGCATGGGCCAGCGATGAATCCGCGGCAGCTGTGCGGGTGCATCTGGTGAAGGCTCTGGCTGGAATGCCCGATTGGGATGCGGCCCGTGGCGACTTTTTTCGCGCGAAGCTTCTGGACGCCGATCCAACTGTGCGACGCGCGGCAGCCGAAGCGATTGCGGAGCAGCCCGAACTGGCGTCGATTGCGCCTCTGCTGGAAGCATGGGCCGCAGCGGCCACTGACGATACGCAACTCATTCACTCGCTTCGCATTGCTCTGCGCAACCAATTGCCCGCTGCGACGCCCGACCAACTGGCTGGACTGGAACTGAAAGCAACAGCCTGGCCGCGGCTCATCGACGTGGCTGTCTGCGTGCCTGCTGATGCCACTGCCTGGTTTGCATTTGGTTACGCCCGCGAGCACACGCTCGACCCAGCATTGATGGACCGCTGTTATGCAAGCGTGGCACAGCACTGTGGCGAAAAACGAGTCGACGAAGCAGCCACAACGGCTCAATCGCGGGGAGACAATAATCGTGTGGGCCAAGCCCGCGTGTTTGAGTCGCTGCTGGCCGGCTGGACACGCCGCGGCCGAAAGCTTTCGCAGGAAAGCGAACTGGGCAAGTGGGGCGCATCGCTTGCCGCCGCTGCACTCTCTGCGTCGGAAGATGCCCCAGCACCTCCCGAGAGCGAGCTTTTGCTATTCCTTAACGTGGCCCAACAGATGCAGCTCACGCCGCTGACTGGACCAGTGCTGCGAGTGCTCGCCGATTCGAGCAGATCAGTCGCCGTACGTTCGCTGGCGGCGGCAACGGCTCTGGTACTCGACCAGTTACTCGACCAGTCGCGAGCCGCCGCAGCCCTTGCCGCGGTTGTGGTCAATGGAGCCGAACCGTCGGCCCTGCGGGCGGCGATTGCTCAGCAGCTTGGCCCACAGGGTTCTCGGACATCGGGGGAAGCGTTGAGCCTTGCGCTGGTATCCGCTCCGGCATCTCTGCAGCAGCCCATCGCGCTGGCTCTGGCAACCACGCCACAGGGAGCCGACGCACTCTTGCAGATCATCGGCTCGGGCAAGGCATCGGCGAGGCTCTTGCAAGATAAGCCTGTCATCGATCGACTCACAACCACAGGCCTCCCGACACTCGACGAGCGACTGGCCGATCTGACCCGCGATCTGCCTGCAGCCGACGAGCGGCTCAAGCAGTTGATTGGTCGCGTGGCAGCCCATCGGGCACAGTCGACGCCTTCGCCAGAGGCAGGCGCTGCGATCTATAAAAAAGCCTGCGTTCACTGCCATCGGATCAAAGAGGATGGGGGCAGGGTCGGTCCTCAACTCGATGGCATTGGCCAGCGAGGATTCGAGCGGCTCCTAGAAGACATCTTGGATCCAAACCGCAATGTGGATGAGGCCTTTCGCATGACGACCGTCACGACAACCGATGGCAACGTCTTCTCGGGACTTAAGCTCCGCGACGAGGGCGGCGACATCGTCCTCGCTGACACCAGCGGCAAGGAAGTGAGGATTGCAGCCGGTGAAGTCGAGGAGGTGGTACTATCAAGGCTCTCCCCAATGCCTTCAAATATCGTGGACCAGATCGGCGAAACAAACCTGCCGGACCTGCTGGCCTATCTCATGCAGGCGTCTGGCCTCGAACACAACGCCGTTCGAGCCGAAGGCTCACGCTGAAGTGGAAGCCGGGCGGTTAGGCCTGCGACACAACCACGAGCCGCAGGTTCATCGCTGGACATAAATAGGCCAGTTCCTCAGTGATGTCGGCGGGGGGCGGCTCTGGCAGTGCCCAGACAATGTTGAGCGTGCGTCGGGCCACAGCGCGACAAACGTGGCGGCGATTGAGTGCGGCAACTATCCCAGACAGAAGGCCCGACAGAATCGCTGGGGCCGCCGATTCCCCAAGCACCACAAAAGCCCCACGGCCAAACCATGCGGTCTCAAAAACAATCTCTGTCAGGGATGGATCGTGGGCCAACTCGGCTCCTGCAAACGTTCGCTTTGGAATGTTCCATCCCAGAGGCCCCACCGCAAATCGATCGATCGCATTGTGCTGCGGCAGCGGATCTGCTTGGGCAAACAGAATGAATGACTCCCCTTTGCGCACCGCGTCTGACAGAAAACGAGCCAGCAGCAACGGGCGATCAGTGTCCGTTACGGCGATGGTGGCCATGTAAGACTTTGTCGAGAGGCCGTCGATAAATGTTCCGGCCAATGGAACCGGCCAGAATGAATCAAACGTGCTGTTCCATCGCTGGATGTATTCAAATCCAACGAGCCCCAGTGCCAGCGCCAGCACGACCTGTGCCACAGCGCGGTTGATCCGATCCAGTTGATCCGCCACAACCAACTGCGACTCGGGCAGCATCCGGACAGCCCCGGATGCATCTGGGGCGTTTGACGCACTGTCTTGTTTTCTATTTTTGTCACTGGCCACAGCGGCATCGGGCGATGGTTTTGTATCGAGTGCATTGTCCTGAGCGTCCTGGGAAGCCTCGCCAGCGCGAGTCTTCGGCACGCTTTTACGGCTCTCGACGCGTGTCTGCCGGCCTCGGCTGCGGTAGGCCGGTGTCTTGACGAGTTCTTCCTCAACGGCCCGCTCATAGGCACCCTGTTCCTCCGCCACTGACACGCCCGCGATGTCTGCCTGATCAACTGCGGTGTCTTCGGCAAACCGAATTCCTGCTGCGCGGCCGCGGAGCTTGGCCTGCGCCGCTTTCGCGCCAGCCGCCTCCGCTGCGAGTACCTCTGCCGATCGATCGACTTCAATCGAACGGATGCTCTCCGATGTGGCGATCGCCAGCAGCACGGCCCCGATCGCAATTGCGGCGGCACGCAGCCACGCCTGCATGCGATTGGTTGAAAACACACCTGCCACGACGAACGCCGCGGCCGCTGCCCACGCCGCACACGATGCCGCGCCCATCAAGCCGAATGTTTGCCAGAAAATGTACATGCTCTGTTCCGTGCCGACGGGCTTTTTCTACTTGCGATGTTTGCGCGTGAGGTCGAGGTAGTTTGTAAACGAGTAATAGAGGATATTGACGCCGAGCCTATACGAAGCATCGGCCAGATCGCGGCTCATGCCGGAATGGCCCGTCTTCCAAGCGTCGTTGATATCGCCTGGGTGGTAAAAGACAGCCCAACGGTCTTGATGTTTGATTCCAAGCGCCCGGCTGCCGCCGTGGTGCCACAGTGGTGGGGCGCCATTTGGAAAAATAAACGGGATCTGAAACAACGGATCGTCGTCAGCGATTGTGACGATTTGCCTGTCGGGAAAAACGGCCGCCATGAGGCCGCGAAAGCTCTGATGAAACTGCGGGCTCCCCGCATCGGCAAAGAGCATGCCGCCACCAAGCAGGTAATCTCGCAGAATCCGAACGTCGTTGGCATTGACCGGGATCGACCCGGCTCCCGTCAGGTATAAAAACGGCGGTGCAAATCCCTTGTCAAAGTTCCTCAACTGCGCGATCGTGCGGGATTCCGGACTGCGGGCAATCTTGAAGCCTGTCACCTTCTTGAGTTCTTCTAGAAAATTCACGTCCGCACGGCTGGCTTCGTCCATACCGTCGTCCCAGCCTGGGCCGCCGTGCTTGATCCGAATAAAACGCACAGGATCGTCGCCAACGCCATCGGGCCACCCGCCCGTTTTCCCGCCCCCTTTGCCGAGCTTCCCGCTGGCACGGGCCTGCGCTGTGCCCGTGTCGGCGGCATACGTTACCTCAGAGGCCTGCTCCACCACTTTTTCAACGTCGGAATCCTTATCCAGATCGGGTTTCGCGAGGATGATGGCCGAATTGACGTTGAGCATGTAGCGTCGTTTCTTTTTCTTGACCGGCTTGGTCACCTTTACTATTGCCGCCACAGCCTCCTCGCCCGACCCGTGCGGCACACGGTAACGCTCTGTGCAACCGATGTACCCAATGAGCCATGGGATGATCACGATGCACATCAGGTGACCAACAAAACTTCCCATCCAGCTCTTGCGAAACAGCGGGTCGCGGCCGCTGGTGCGAATATTTTCAAGAATCCGGTCCCCGGCCGCCGGCGGCAGAGAGGCCCGCACGCCCGTAAAGAGTGCTATTGTCGAGGCTCGCCAACTCAGCACATGCCCGATCATGGCCATGACAAGTGGCAAAAATGCCGGAGCGCATAGGCTCCAGCCCAGTTTGAAAAGCGTGACGCCATCCTGTGGTAAATCGTCGATGGCGAGCCGGTGCTGGCCGATCACACCGATTGCCCGCAGCACGAGGAGACAATAGGCCGCCACAACGATGTACGCTGCAACGAAGCCCAATCTCACGAGGCGAAGGGAGATTCGCCCGGGCAGAAACGCAGCCACCGCGCCACATCCAGCCACCGCCCCGCCCACGGCGGCAACGATCGCCACCAGTGCGCAGAATCCGTTCATTCCCTCGCTCGCAAAGACTCCCGCAACGTTGGGATAGCGAAGGAGTATCCACTCGGCCGTGACCCAGAGCCGCCATGCGAAGATGGCCGCCATCACAGCAAGCGCCGCTAACGGCGAGGCCAAAGCCAGACGCGCAAGAAAAGGTGGGGAAGACTTCAACGCAAATTACTCGGGGTTCGTGTCTTCGATGCTCAAACCCAGATCATCCGGCTTAGCAGGAATCTCATCGGGCTTGGCAGCCTCACTGGTGGCTTTTTCGATGGGCGATTTTTCCGCTGATTTTCCATCGCTTTTCTCTGCTGACTGTGGAGTCTTTCCATCCCCGGGCTTTGCAGCCTCTGCGGGGGCTGCCGGCGGGGCTGCTGCGGCGGCAGCAGCGGCCACCACTGCTTTTGCTGCGGCAATGACCTCGGCCTTTCGCGCCGCGGCTCCAACCGGATCGATAAGATCCCGGACATAGCCAATTGAAAACGCCCCGATCACGACCGTGTGCATTGCAAACGCCACCAGAAACCACCGCACGAGGTGGCTTTGCGAAAACGACGCCACCAGCGAGTCGGGGGAAAGGCGATCGATCCGCGTCTCGGCGGGTATGGGTGCAGCCTGCGTGCTCATGAGATGGGTTTCCTTCTGGAGAGTTCGGGTTGTCATTGGCTCATTTATGGCTTCGACTTCTCGCCGACGGCGGCAATCACGCCACCAGCTTTTGAGATCGCCGCCAACACGGGTTCAAACACGTTCTGGTCCACGGCCTTGTCGCACCGGAACACCACCATCCTGTCCTGCGGTTCCTTCTTACCGACGAGAAATCCGGCCACTCCAGCCTCAATCACTCCCGGAGATCCGACAGGTCTTCCGTTGAAGAAGATGCCGCCATCAGCGTCGATCGACACGGAGATGTTTTGTTTTTCAAGCTGCGCCAGTTGCGTGGCCGTGGGCGGCGTGATGTTGCGAGTGTCATCTTTGGCAAAGTTGCTCGTCAGAAGAAAGAAGATCGTGAGCAGAAAGGCGATGTCGCCCATGCTGGCCAGTGGCACGGTGAGGGCTACGCGGCGGCTCTTGTGGAGTTTCATGCGAAGTCATTCCTCTTCCACAATCGCAACCACGCCACCGGCTGTACTGATGGCGGCCATCGCCGCGTAGTAGGTCTGATACTCAACCTTGCCCCCCGCCTCGAGGAGTACAACTTTTTCTTCTCCCTCCTTGGAGCCCAGCCGCAGGTCGAGCAGGCGATCCTGGAGCGTTTGCAGCGAGACTTCCTGCTCGTTGAAGAGCAGTTTGCCGCTCGCCAGTTGTACGCTGGGAGTTTTGGCGTCGGTCTTCGCGGCCTGCTTTTGCGACGCATCGGCAGAGGGTAGCTCGGCCGTAAAGCCAGAGAGTTTGCTCAGCGTGGTTGTGAGGATAAAGAAAATAATGAGCAGAAATGCAATGTCCGACACCGAATCGGTGGGGATCTCAAGCTCTTTTGTTTCCTTGCGCCTGACAATCGGCATAGCACATCTTGCGTGGGTGAAACGGGGCAAACGAAAATCAGGTGCCAGCAGGCGGCCCAGCGGCCGGCGAACGCGGGGCCGGTCGCTGGGCCGCCGGTGCGGTGCCCTGCCGGAGCGTGATAAAGTCGAGCAACTCAGAGGCAGATTCAACCATCTCAGATTCAATCGCGCCTGCCCGAGCCGTGAAATAGTGATACGGTACGACGGCAATGAGCGAGATGATGAGGCCAGCCGCCGTGGTGATCAGTGCTTCCGAGATACCGTTTGAGACGGTTTCGTTGGACACGCCGCCAACGGCCATGCCCGCAAACGCGCTGATCATGCCCGTCACCGTGCCGAGCATGCCCAGCAAAGGCGCAGAACCAGCCACAAAAGACAATACACCCAGACGCTTATTGATCGCGCCGGATGCCACCTGCGCATAATTCTCCATCGCGTCTTCCACAAGCGCTCGGCACGTTTCGGGCCGGCCTGCCGTAACGCCACGAAACTTTGCGTAGGCCTGAAGACCCGCGAGCATAACAGCCGAGACTGGGCCGGGCGTGTTGGCACACAACACGGCTGCCTCGCCTGCCTTGCCAGCGGCGAGGAGATCGAGCACCTTCGACCGGAGCGATCGCACGTCGACTTTATCGTTGGCCGAGAAGGCAATCCAACGGTCGATGGCCACAGCCATGGCCAGCACACTTTCGAGCATGAGCGGCACCATCATGGAGCCGCCCTTGATGATCGATTCGAGCATTGCAGTTCCTGCGTAAAAGAAAGGGACGGGTGAGAGGGAGCAAAAAGCGAGCGGTACGGGAGTCCGAGTGAATCAGGAAGTGGGGCCTACTAGGTCGAGCAAAGCCTTGGCTGCCATCGGTTCTAGCCGAAGGCCGGGAATATCAAACGTGGCCCTAGCCAACCGGTTGGAAGATGGAGTTGCACCAAACGCTAGTTCGCCCGTGACATGATTATAAATGGCACGGCGAAGGACTGCCTCTGGAAACACTCTTACCAGCGGCCGGGGCCCGTCGGCAACCAACACAAATTGTTCGCCTACCAACGCAGCAAACAGGGGTGCGCGGAAAAACCAGTCGCCAGTATCGATGGTCGTGCAGCTCTTGGCTGACCATCGCAGCGGTGCATCAGCCAAGCCGTTACCGCCATCAGCGGATCGCACGATCTGAAGCACTTTTGGCGGCAGTGATTCGGCCAGCAGGGCCGTGGCCAGCTTGCTCAATTCTTGAGTTCCTTATCCTGCACCGTAATCATTGCCTCTTCGGTGAGGCGGCCACGGGCAAACTTGGCCCACTTGCTCTCGGGATAATCCCACGTGAGTTTCTTAAAGACGCGGTAGGCGTCTTCGAGGCCTTTCTGTTGCATGTGCACGTCGCCTGCCCAATACATCGCCTCGGCCGCTAAATCCTTGTCGGTCTTCTCGTCCTTATAGACGGTTTCAAAGACGTCCCGTGCCTTGTCAAAATCCTTTGCCCGAAGGTAGCACTGTGCCGAGAGCATGCGGGTTTTACTGGCCAGCGAGTGCTGCGGGAATCGCTCTCCAAGACGACCAAACACCTGTGCGGCGATGATAAACATCTCCCGACCTTGCAGGGTCACTTTTTCCCGTTCGACTGGATCGGTCTGGGCGGCCGACGCATCGTCGAACTCCTTTCCCTTGGCCAGAAAATACTGGCCAAGCCGCGCAATCGTCTCGGCCACCAGTTCGTTGTCGGGGTAGCGGTAGGAGAGCTTTACATACTCCTCGCACGCCTGATCGATCTGTCCAAGTTTTTCGAGCACCAGCGCCTTCTTGAACTGGCTCTTTGGGGCGTATTCGCTGTCGGGATGGCTCGAGACGATATCTCCAAATCGGACCACGGCATCCATCGCGTGCTGCCGAGCAATTTCTTCGTTGGTCGAATCCTTGGAGAACTCAAACGACAAGTTGGCCAAGAGGTAGTCGGCCTGCGCCCGGGAAGCTGTGTTTGGGTAGTCGCGGATCGCTTCCTCGAGCAGTTTTTTACCCTGTGCAATCTCGCGTCGCGCCAGGCTCTCCTGACCAAGATCCCGGTGCCGTTTGGCCAACTCAAACCATGCCTCGGCCACTGTAAACTGCGTCTGCACAGCGATCTCGGGCTCCTTGAATTGCTTGGTAAACGGCACCAGATCCGCGTCGCCGCCCTTGAAGACGCTGACGCTTTGCTGGATGGCTTCGCCCTCCGGCGGGGTATAGGAGAGCGTGACCGTTTCGCCGTACGATATCGGAAGCGTGCGAACCTCTTCGTGATTGACCGTCGCCGCTGGCGCCACATTTTGACCGGCAGCCGGATTCGCTTTGGGATCAGCTTTTTTGCCCCCCTTCTGATCCGCGTCGGAGGCCTCTCGGTAGCCCAGTTTCACGGTGCCTTTAAAAATTCCCGAGTGGCCGAACGTTTCGGTGAGTACAAAGTCGAGGCTGCTGCCCCCGGAAGCCGCCAACTGAAACGTGACAGAATCTTTCTCGTCGGTAACATCCAGCGCCGGATAATTGAACCGCAGGTGGAGGCTATCGCCTACATGTGTGGCAGCAATGCGTTCCTGGTAGCGACGATCCATCACATCAAACGTCGCATCGGATGTCAGTTCGACTGGCACAATCGTCCAGCGTTCCTGCCCCGACGCATCGGTAAATCGGCAACCGACGAAAACTGTGTCGTTGCCGCGCACCTGCAGGATGGGCTCGGCCTGCCCTTGGTTCACCCGATGAGCGGTATCGGCCAGCGAATTTTCAGGCACCGCTCCCAATTCTTTGGACACCAGAAACATGAAGCGTCCTTCCGTGAGCGCATCGGCGGCATATCGATTGCCCCGCACCACCACGGCACTCACGCCGGGCGGTGCCACACCACCCGCAGAATCTCCAGGGACACGGCTGAGCCGGATCGTGCCAGGCACATCGATCGGAAATTCATCGGCTGCGATTTCTCGGCCGAGTTTCTCCCGCCCAGCCGCTGTTTGAACAAAGATTTCTGCCTCGCTGCGAGGACTCTGCGCAAGGCGAGGGGCGATCAGTTCCACCAGCAGCGGCCCATCGCAAAGCACTTTGGCAGAGACTCCCGGCGCGGCTACTGAATCCGGCCGCACCGCGATGATCTCGCGTGAAATCGGCACAAATTCCTCTCGCTTGCGGCTCTTCGGCTGCTTCAATTCGATGGCGGCAATCTCCTCCTTGGTCAGCGGTCGGCTGGCCACGTCGTAGACTCGCAACTCCGGATCATCGGAGCCGATTTGTTCCACAGAATTTGTCCGGTCCCACGCAATGCCTGGATCCGTGTTTTCGCGATCGACATACGTGAGCTTCAAGTCGTCTTCCCCGAGCACCGTCACCTCGCTGGCCCGCTGGGGCTTTTCGGCAACCGGAAAGAGCGTGCCCAGAAAAATTCCGGAATGCTCTGCCGTTTCAATCGCCTCGAGCGAAACTCCATCCACAGAGCCTGCCTGCACTACAAACGCTACTCGGTCGGGCGCCTCGGTAGTGTCCATATCCGGATCATTGATAAACACTTTGACCGTATCGCCTGGCTTGAACCGGCGCATGGGAATATATTCGGCCGTGCGAACGCCACCACCGTTCTCCTTGAACTCCACAAATGCCGCCGAGATCGTGGCGTTGGTAAACGTGGCCGTCAGGAACCGCTCGTGCTTTGCCTGCTTGGGCGTGATCACACTGGGATCAGAATAGGAGAGTGTGATCCGGTCGCCAGGCACAATTTCGAGGATGCCGTTCTTGGACAGTTCCAGAAAACTCTTGGCCGTTGGCAGCACCTTCACCCCAGCGGTGTCAGTCAGCGTAATGGCATTGATCGCAGGCGCATCGGTTTCGTAATCGGCGATCAGCAATCGCACGATCCTAGCCCGCGTGTTTTTTCCAAACGCGATGTCCAGCTTCGAGCCATCTGTCCCTGCGGTGATCGTGGCCGGCGGCACAGCGTAGGCCGCAGCGATCTCAGGATGCGCCTCCACGTCGAAAACCTTCTCCGGAATCGATGCCATCAACGGGGGCTCCTTGGAATCGACGAGCACCTCGAAGGCCAGCGCTGCACCGCGATGCGCAAATGCATAGACGTCTATTCGGTGCACGCCTTTCTCGAGGCTGCGGGCAATCGTCAGTGGCGCGGCTTGCTTGTCAGAGACAACGCCATCAATCGCAAAGACGTAATGAATGTTCTTCGTTTTTCCTTTTGTATCAACAGTAAAAGTGCGCTGAATCTTTTTCGGTAACGAGAAAGCGCCGTGCCAATGGCCGACATACGCGCCTGTGCCGCCGTCGAGGCCGAGGACCCCCATCATTTTCGGCGGACAGCCGCCAAGCCCGACAAGATTATTATCCAGCGGGCCCACGGCTAACGTCTTGATCTTTTCGGACACCAGCGACGAGCCCTTCGTCAACCGGCCTCGTCGGAGATAGTCCTCAAAGTCTGCAAGCGTGGTGGGTAGCTTGGCCGTACCGGCAAACCGTGCAAGCTCCACTGTGAGGCGGCCATCCCATGGTTGGAGCGTGGCGTTGCCGTCGGCCCGCCACTGCCCCACGGTGCGAAAGTCAGTGCCGTTGAACGACGTCTGCACGTACAGATCCTTGAGCTTCCTGCCCGGCACACCTGATGTCACGGTCATCGCCCCGAGCGCAACGTTGTCATTGCAATCGATGGAGAGCCACTTCGGTCGCAGGCTGTCGGGTTGGCCAATCCATGGGGTGCTCCCCCCTTCGCTGATGACCCAGTTTGGAGCGTTGCCTTCGGCGGCATCTGAAGCGTAAGCCGTTGCTTGACTGCTCCCTGTAGGAACGGTGCCTTCAAACACGCCGCTGTATGGGGCTGTTTCCGTAAGCGACACCGCAAGGCTGTCGCCGCTTGTCGTTGCGACGCGCACCTCGAGAGTGTCTGAGCTGCCCGAGGTGCTCCGATCGGGATCCACAACGCGCACGTTGATGCTGTTACCAGGCTTGATCTGATCATCCTTCCGCACGGACGAAAGCGCCATCTGGCGTTCGACGTCTCCCTCCAGCAAGAGCTTCTGTCGGATCATCGCCTCCAAGGCACGGTTCTCAAGATCTTCCTTCGAAAGGATTGCACCGCTGGAGACAAAAAGATCGGCATCGGTGACCACGGTCATAGCCGTTGGCTCCTCTGCCAGTTTGTCCTGCGCGTTGCCAAACGACTCGGCGAAGCTGTACCGCACCGTGTCGCCACCAACCACCTGTAAAATATGGTCGCCTTTCACAGCGGCGGCCAACTGCGTTGGAATCTGGCCGCTGAATCGTGTCTTTGAGTCACCAAACGGAAAGAGATGAAAACGTTCCTCATCGCCACTGGCCGTCCACGCGCGGATGTCGATCTGCGTGGCCTTTCCCACCACGGCCAGATTTTTATCCTCCAGATCCACTTCGAGCGGCTTCCCTGGAATGAGGAACTTCTTGTCGCCGAGCACGCCCAGCTTTACTTTGGCAGCCACGTCGTACTTGCGGCGGAGAAGATTCAGCTTTCCCTCCAGAATGCGGCCGCTCACGTGGTTGGGTACACGCGTGAAAACATTCTCCAGAAACGCTCCGGCTTCCTCGACTTCATCTTGATCGACTTTCAGCATCGCCAGTTGGAAGTAAGCCTCGGCTTGGAGCGTTTTGTCGGACCGCCGCACAAGTCGCTGGAGGATTTCATCGGCTCGATCGAATTGGCGAGTCATTCGGTCGACCTCGGCCACCCGCAGTTCTGCCGTGCGCTTCCCGAGCGTGCCTTCGAGTTCCTTCGCGGCCGCAATCCGTTCATAGAGCGCACGTGCCTGCGGGTATTCGCGCCGAGCCAACGCGATGTCGGCATAAGCTACGAGGAGTCCGGCCTGCGATTCGGCATCCAGAGCCCCCGGATTGGCATCCATCCACGCCAGCATGAGTTGCGACAGATCGCGAGCGCGGTCGAAGTTGCCCGTTTGCGTATTCTCTCGGATGAGCCACGACACATAGCCCGCGTTGAGCTCCTTGTACATCTGCGCAACGATCGCTGGATGCGCGCCATAGCGATCCCATGCGCTCTGCAGATTGCCTGCTGTGTAGGCGATCTGGGAGTCGTAGATTGGCCAGCGAGGGTCGCTGCGAGGCACTGGATTTGCGCCACCAAAAGCCAAAATCGCCTCGGATCGTAATCCAGCCAGAAGTGCGCGGGCAGCCTCCGGCAATTCGGTGCCGAGCATCTCGGTTCCGGTATCCGCGATGCAAGCGGCGATGTCCGGGGCACCCGCCTTGCCGATGGCAGTGCTGGTGGCCGCCAAACGGTTCATAAGATCGGCACTTCTCGTGTCGCGGGCAATGCGCCACAGTTGAATCGCGATACGGGCTATGTCGATCGGCCTTTTTTGGGCTTCCAAGGCAGTCGTCACAACGACTGCAAGCGACTCAAAACCATGATTTGGCAACCAAGTTTGGGGTGTATGGCTCGTTACGACCGAGAGGAGTATTTCCAACTCTGCGGGCGTGAGCGTGGCCGCATCAAAACCCACGAGGGCAGCCAGAGAAGGGGGCCCAATGCGGTTTGGGGATGCCATCCCGCGGTCCAGATAGGTGGAGAGTTTCTTGAAGAAATCGGCCCGAGATGCGGGCTTTTGTATCCCGGCTTGGCCGCTCGCAATCAATGCCCGTCCCATAGCCCATTCATCAAAACGAGTCTTGCCGTAGGCTGCTTCAGCCGTCGCTGCGACTTGATCCCGCTGGGGTTGGGCCGCTAGAAAAACGCGGCTGTGCCAAGCCCAGAAATCGGCGGGGCTCCACATCACCACGCCAGAAGGCATCGGCTGGCGATCCCCGGCACGGAGCATCACTGGCAGCACATCGTATCCCAGCGGATTCCCGGCACCAGTTGCCAGCGATGAAAAAGTGGCAAACCTTGTCGCCGCGGCATTCACCGCCTTTTGCTGCTCGTCGCGACTGTAGTTTGTAAACGCCCAGTCGAACCAACCATGTGCCTTTGATTCCTCGACAAACATGTCGTCAAAGAAGCTCTCCACCGGATACTGCTTGGCAAGGCCCTGATACTCGTTTTTCACCAAGAATTGGTAATCGGTCGTTGCGCTGCTGCTTTGCGGACTAAACAAACTGGTTGACTTCAGAAATACTTTTGTGTCGATAGCCTTGGCCAGAACATCGTTGCCAATTTCCTGCTCATGCCATCCGTTCCCGTGCCGCGTAGCGCGGTGATAAGCCAAAAACCGATGGTCAAAATGCCCCTTGGCCAGCGCAGCCAGAATTCCCTGACCGATCGTCGCGTTGAACTTGAGCGCCTTTTCGCGACCGGCCTTTGGCATGCCGCCCATGCCCCACTGTGGGCGATCCTGAAACAGAGCGGTGTTGATCGCCTCGAACGCCGTTTCGGGCTTACCGGGAGCCCATGCGGCCATCTGATCGGCGATCACTTCACACTGAAAAGCGATCGTGTCGAATGCATCGAGGCGATTGGACAGAAGCCAGACCAGCGTTGCCTGACCAAAAGGAGTTTTTCTATCCGGGTAGTCGCGGACAATCTTGTAGGCTTCCCTGGCAGCGGCAGAATAATCGTCTAGCTTCTTATCGCGAATCGCTCGCACACAGCGGGCCAGATGACCGGCCAGCGGATCGGCCAGCCGAGCAATATCGGCCGACAACGACACAGCTGGATCGAACGCCTTCTTGAA
>Ga0114978_10000679_pt1 | contig 28871 bp, 60 predicted proteins | sample S_140212_EF_Meta_FD_87027 | JGI IMG/M metagenome (GOLD analysis project Ga0114978, IMG submission 87027) | Freshwater microbial communities from Lake Simoncouche, Canada to study carbon cycling - S_140212_EF_MetaG | ecosystem: Environmental > Aquatic > Freshwater > Lake | place: Lake...
CAACTTCAAATCCATTTCTCTGCCCGAACTCTACCGCTGAATCAAAAGAATTTACAGGAGCGTTATCTTTTATTACCGGTGGCATAATGATCGCTTCAAATAATTCGAATTCCTTGATGTGTTTCATGTGCTATATATCGGTTGACTTGTTTTAGTTTATTGTCATTGGTATTTAGTGTATTTATTTGTTTATAGTTATTTTAAACTTTTCGACCTTAGCGTTTTGCACCAGGTGCTTCTCCATGTATACGAGGCCCCCTCAATTAGACCCCTCCAGGGGACCCCTAATAGGTAATAATGTAGGGGTCCCATAAATAAGGGTCCCATCTCTTAGCCTTTCCTATCCCCTAAAAAGACCCTATATACGAGGGGCCCTAGTGCCCTATAGAGAGGACCCTAATTTTACCCCCCTCCACCATATAGGAAGGGGGGTCTATTTTTTAGAAAGTAGGAAATATAGGTTTTGCTTAGAAACATAGGTGTTTCACCGCGGACCATCTAAGAGGCTTCTGATAGCTTAGATGTAACTTAGATGTAACTTAGATGTAGCTTAGTGAGTAACACCTCGGAAAGGGGGAAAGAGTGTATTTCCCAGATTTCCCAGTTTCCCCTAGAATCACTCTCTTTCACCGTGGACACCTTAGCCAGTGTGTCCTGGTCCCATCTGGTCCCCTTCTGGGATCCATCTGGATACATACCTATATTTACCTCGGACAACGGTGTTTACTCTTTGATTCTTTAGCTAGCAATTCTGGTCCACAAAAAAAACCCAGGACTACCCGGGTTATTTTTGTGTTTGGTATCTGCATCTAATTATCCTCTTTGGGTTGCCCAAGAATCGCTATCCCATTCTTGTATTTGAGTGTTTACAGGTTTAGTTAATTTCTTTCTTTTTTTTGTTTGCTTTGACATAATGATTTGTTTAATTGGTTATAAGTAAATATAAGTATTTATGGTTGGGAAAAAAAATAAACACGAAAATTTACCACACATAAAACCCCGAGGTGTAACATAGGGGATCTAAGAATTTATGCTTTATAATAGAGTGAATAAAAAGAAAAAGCTTACCGAGGTGTATCAGCAATTTACCAGCAACTTTAAAAACTTAAAGTTTTCTTGTTGTAAAACTAATGAAACAAAAAAAGCTCCGTAAGGAGCTTAAATTGAATAAGGGTTGTCTTTATCTATTAGTAATCTTAAAGTTTAGTATAGTTAAAGTAAACATCTTGTTTGACCAATCTGTATTTAGCTCTAATAACACTAAAGGACCAACTCTGAAATATAAATGTAATTTATCCCACTGTAATCCTTTCCCCCATGAATTTTTAAATTTAAAAGTTTTCTTTATCATGTCTTTTTTTTTATTGTATATATCTATCTTAAACACCGTTGACCTATTTTTCAACGGTAATATAGGGAGAGATAGCTTTTCCATAATAAATAGCTATAGGTGAGATATATAATAAAAAAAATTATATTATGGAAAATTTTAATTCTTTCGAAGATTTCAGTAACCAAAAAATAGACGAGGCAGCGGGAGTAGCTCCTTTTTATGATAGCGTAAGCCAAATGAATGCTATATTAGCAAGTGATGATATTGCGGGTAAAATGGAAATGATGTTTATTGACAATATGGCCTATGCAGAAAATCTCACATGGATTCTTAAAAGTAAAGATCGTCCCAGATTTTATTTGAAGGTAACTTTAATAGCTGAGGGTGGAGGCTATGGTGCTAGAAAATATACTGTAGGTAAAGTAGTAAAAGTTGTTGCAACACCTTAATTGCATACGTGGTTTCACCGTTGTCGACGGTGTTTCGATCAAACTAAATTAGAAATATTTAAATAAAAAAAAAGCCTGGCTACAACCAGGCTTTTAAGTTTCAGAAGATAGTGTTTAGTTTAAAATTCTCTAGAAGCAGTACCGTGGTAGTTGCCTGTTATTATCTGAACTACTGCAAATACTATTGCTGATACAAAAACTAAAGTTAAAACTACTGACCAAACTTTTAAAGTGATTTCTGTGATTTTTACTGCTTTTTCCATTTTCATTTGTTTTAATTGGTTAAGATAAAAGTAACAATTTAGAATGGGGAAAAAAAATAAAATCTGATTATTTATTCACATTACCAATAATATGAATAAATGACAGGATGAGACCTACTGCGAGAATTGTCATTAGTGCTGCGTACATATCTTTCGTTTAGTTCTGGAGGTTTATTAATCTAATCCAATCTTAAAATAAGAAGAAGTCGACTCCGTCTCTATGCTTAATTAGACTTCTCTTAATCTGCCACTCTTGATATTCCAACATGTCTGCCGGTTCCTTACCTATCTCCTCAAGCGTAGTCTGTGATGTAATACCGTAGTATTCCATTTCAGTTACTTCTACATCATCTAAAAACCATCGAGCTGGCTCGTATAGATTAGTGTTGTGTCTGCTCTTTCCGAACTCAATACGCTTACTTACTTTTTTCATATCTTCTGGTTTTAAGTTATATTGGATAAGTTATACTAATAAATCTATGAATAAACTAATTAAAAGTACTAGTAAAATTACTACTAAAAATCCGGTTATCGTGCTTAACATTTCATTTGTTTTAATTGGTTAAGATAAAAGTAACAATTTATAATGGGAAAAAAAAATAAAAGCTGATTATTCTTTATATTAATAATAAACTTGTTCTCTCCTGTTAACCAGAGAGTTTTACCGTCGACAACGGTGATTTGGATTAAAGTAGAAATTATATAAAATATTATAAATTATTAATGATATCAATAAATATCTTTTTGGTCTCTTCTTTACCTATCTTTTCTTCTATGGATTTGATAAAATTTATTACAATATCCTGTTTGTAAATTTCCTGTTTGTAATCCTCCCATCTCTTAGCCTTTCCATCAGGTTTAGTATCCATAAACACCGTAGGTGCTTTTCCTGTGCATTTAGTTACAAGAGCCTCAACTTCTTTAATAACTCTGTCTACTTCAGTTTTATTTGTAAACGCTATCTTTATATTAGGTAACTCCGATTGAAATTTATCATAGTCAAAATTTTCAGGAACTCTTACAGATACGTGAGTAACACCGCCGCCTCTTCCGGTAAAATCTCTAGAGCCAATTCTAATTCTAAGAACATTTTCTGAATCAATAGAAGATAAGTTCTTATTATCCTTATCTCTATCATATCTAAAATTGTAAAAATCACGGGTATCAGTTATTATAAGTTTATCAAACGAAATTTCATTATCAGATGATATACTTGGATCGTCTTCTTTTACTTTAACATACCCATCAATAGTTGAATTAACATTAAACTTTAATCCACCCTGCGATAATGTGTCTTCATTAATCCTTTCGTAAATAAAATCTTCAAATGTTTTCATCAGCTTATATATCACAACTGCTCTCCTCTTTATCACCGCGGATATACCAAGATACTACCATACTACCAATTCCGGGGTGTTTTGGATACTTAGATTCATTAGAGATAGCACACAAAAAAGACTTTGAATTACCAAAGCCTTTTTTAAAATGTCTAAATAATGTCTAAATAATGTCTAAATGTTATTTCTAAATAATCCCTGCTAATCTAAAAAAGAAACCCCGTAATTGAAGTATAAACATCTCCTCTAAAGTGGACCATGAATATATCAACCAACAGGATAATAGAGATTAAAGCATCTATTTTTATCAAGAGCAGCTTTAATTTACCGTCGGAAAGATCAGCTATTTTAAGTAGAGAAGAAATTATAGAAGTTACAACGCCAACACCAATTAAAACCAAAAAAGATAACCACTGATCACTAAGAGCAACACCGAGGACACACCAGATTATGTAAGGTATAACTAGAGAGATAAGAAGACAACCATCTGACTTGTTCTTATCTGGCTTAGCAGCAATAGCCTTTTTAAACTCATAAAACTTTCTTGTACTGAAGAGTGCATACACCTCGTATAATATAAAGAACACTGTAAGTAAAAAGAATATAGTTGTCATATACTGTAAATATAAAATAATATCACGGGGAAGCCTAGATTAAATGGGAAAAATAAATAGCCAATGCTGCTTTGGTGTAGCTCTCTAATTCACCGTTGTCCGGGGTGTTTACAGCTGGATGCGTATTTGATGTACACAAAAAATCCCCAGCTGGAAAGCTGAGGATCTTTGATTATCGAACGGGCAATCCTACCATTTAGGAGGGTTTGCTTTTACGAAAGCTTTGGTGTATAAATGGGAATTGTTATTGTAAACAATTACGTCTTCCCACCATCTAACTCCTAATTGAAATCTTGATGTGGCGAATTTGGATAAATCATCATCATGAACGAAAAAGAATAAATCGTTACGACCTCCAGTTTCTGAAACTTCTCTACCTGAAGAATCCAGATCAGGCAAGGTTTTCACCTCGGTATGATACTTAACTCTAACTCCAAATTCATCCATCATAAATTTAACGAGTTCTTGTTTTTCCTGTGGGGTTTCGCCTATTATAACTCCTGGCCACACGCAAAGTTGATTGTACATAATAATTTGTTTTAGTTGGTTATGAAGCTAAAGTAATGATTAGGGACTAGGAAAAAAAATAAAACACGAAAAATTCTAGCCCAATTTTATCGGGCTAGCTCCTCGTTGGTTTCACCGTTGTTTATAGAATATTTCTGAGCTTAGTAAAGTAGCTCTCTAAACTCTGGGCAAACTTTATTGCTTTTTGTTGGTTTGTTGTGTAGGCAAAGAATTGATAGAAATCACTATCAAACTCTATACCTCGGCAATCAATTTTTCCTTTAATGAATTCCTCAAAGTCATAAGCTGATTCAAACTCCTTAATGGTGAATGATCTTTTCATGTTGCCTGTAATAGTCCAATGTGAACCAGCCCAGTCTCCTTTATAAACAATTAATCCAGATTCAAATTTAGTCTTGGTGCTCATTTTGTTTATCCTTTTAATTAGATTGTTAAACATAGCAAATATATGGGCTTTATACTGGATAAAAAAATTATTAACAAAATAATGTTAATAACACTCGCGTGCGTAGTATCTTATTATCATACTATGTTCCGGGGTGTAAACATGATGCATATGGGTATCTACTGTGTAAATGTATTGCTTAATCCTCTACCGTCGGCAACGGTGATAAAGAGACGGTTATGTTAAGCTAAGCTTTTGCCCACAAAAAAAGACCTCGCGTGTACGAGGCCCTTTTGCATTTATAACCAACCAACCTAAAATTTAATTCCCCTCACCTTCTGTGTTACCTAATAATTTTCCCATGTAGAGTAGTATGCATATAGCTATAACTACCATCCAAGCTTTAGGAGTCACGATTAATCCTATGAGCGTAATAACTCCGATTACGTATAATGCCCAAGATATTGCTACTCTCGCTTTCATGGTTAATGTTTTATTTTTAAGATCTGTTTTGCACATTCGAATTCACCGCCGTTGCAGTCGGGATATATTTCAGAGATTAAATCTTCTAATTCCTGAACAGTGCTAATCCCATTTGATTTCGCTATTTTTAATAGTTTTTTATAATCTGGATTCATCTTATTTGTTTTAATTGGTTAATGTAAATATAAACACTTTATGCGGGGTAAAAAAATATTATCAGAAATCATCTTCTTCTTCATCATCTTCATAGCCAGTCAATGACACATCCCAATCTCCGTAGCGATCTCTAAAAGCAATCCACCCGTATATTCTAGGTCCAACCTCTCCTATCCAATCACCAATACTTAAGTTATCATCGCCATGGTTTTTTAAGTTCCATTTACTTAGGTCTGCTCTTACCAAGCTCCACCATTCATTTTTAGATTTAGCTACTTTTTCCGTTTTTTCCATTTGATTTTTTTTAATTGGTTAATATAAAAATAAGACATTAACTTGGGATAAAAAAATATTAGCGGGATATTACAATGGATATAAATAAGATCATACGAGGTGAAAAAGATGTAGACAAGATGTCAACAAGATGTCAAAGAGATGAAAAGATGTAGACATCATGTTCACCGTTGGCCATATCATCATAACATCTTTACAATTGGACATAAAACCCAGCCGGAAGTTACATATCTATTAGGTTTACTTGTTATGCCATTTTGGACAAGAAAATCAAGAACACCTTCATTCTCAGAATAGTTCTTAATAATCACCTCATCCTTTTCGAGAACCTCTTCAGGAATATTCACCGTGGCTATCATAACAGGACATCCGTCCTCTTTATCGATTAACTGAATAGCAGTTCTGCCGTTAGTATATTGTTTTTTTTCTATAATAACATTATACTCTGAATGCTTAGTTTTGAATCTATACATAGCTTTTTTTATTTTTAAAATCCTATACCTTTAAAATTATAATTTCCCTTTTTAATTTCTTCGTGGTCTGCTTTGACCGCTTCGTCATACCTCGGATCTTCCCTTTCAATCTTTTTGCAGTTCATGCAAATTGTTTGGGTATTAAACATGGACATGGTGGTGATATTTGTTTCCTTAAGACATCTTTCACAATTGTTCATTAGAATTTGTTTTAGTTGGTTAATATAAAAGTACACAATTAGGCCCAGAATAAAAAATTAAACTGGGCCAAATTTTTATATGTCATTCAGAATTTCGGATGAACTGATTTTCCTTGAACCAACTCCAGTTGCTAGTATTGATTGAATCTCTTTGTCCAAGTCTTCAATTTTTTTGAAATTCCTAGCACCCAACGGTAAGGATCGCTGGAGTTGCATATTGGATATACTGAATCCCATTCCGCTGGATTGCCAACCACCGTAGTAGTTGTACGATAGAGTGTTGTCCTCACGAAGAACAACCGATAGTGTTTTAGAGTTTCCCTGTGGACCGTAAGTTGGGTCGAAGAGTCGATATACAATCAATAGTTTTTTCATAATATTTATTTAGTTGGTTATAGTATAAAAGTAACGATTTGGAATGGGATAAAAAAATAAAACCAAAATATCCTATCCGATCTGGTTTAATCCGTTCACCGTCGCCAACGGTGAAAGCAGCTGCATATGCAAACAGCTGCAAACAGCTGTGCACAAAAAAAGGAGCACAAGCTCCTTTCCTTTGTTAGGGATTTATTATTCCCATTCCTTGAATGATAGTGTTCCATCATCGTTGATAAATTGACGTTTACCTTTGGTTGTGAATCTCTCATCGAAAGGAACCTCAAATACCGGTTCATCATCCTCCATGATATAACTATCAATCATTTCCTGACCCAATTCAGGATCATCATGAAATGCAATTGAAAGGTTGGTGAGATCCTCTTCAGTACCTCGGAAGGTAACCTCTGGCCAAGCTCCTGAAGGACTAACTGGAATCAGACCAACAATTTGAAGATTAAATACCTCGCATATCTCTTGTAGGTATATCATAAATTTTGTGGTGTCATTACAAGGTCCATCAAATGCACTGACTAACCTAAATCTTTTTAGCTCCATAATTATTTTGTTTTAGTTGGTTATAATATAAAAGTAACGATTTGGAATGGGATAAAAAAATAAAAACAGGAAATCTGGTTTAATCCGTCCACCGTTGGCGACGGTGAAACATAAGACGAATTCAGAAACCAAAGTGCACAAAAAAAGGACCCGAAGATCCTTTTTATATATATAGAGTTAGGTAGAATGTTTATTAAACGTTTTCCTCTACCGTATAGAATGTTCTTGTTGAGTTCTCTTTTTTAACCCTAATAACATGTGTTCCTGTAGGACCAATGTCGGGTGTCTTCTCTAGAATCACCGAGGATCCTTGAGCCATTGTGGTTGGTGTTCCTGTGATGTCCTTTTTACCAAACACCCTGATACCTGCGGTAAGAACTTTATGAATCTTCTGACCTATTGTCATAGAAGATGCTTGAGGTCCGGATTCTTTTCTAATGAATCTTCCTGTTTTTGAATCTCTGTTTTTGTTCATATAGTATATTTTAATTGGTTACACATAAAAATAATAATATAAAACGGGATAAAAAAATTAAACATCAATTGGATAATATATTTCAATAACTTCGCATCCATGTAAATTTCTATCTGAACCTGCCGTGAATGCATTTCCCTCATTTATCTTGGCTAAAGTTATAGGAAATTTAGAATCAGCGAATACAGAATCGGTTGAGCTTTTCACCTCGGTCTCGAAATGTGATCTTGCCTTTATCTCATCGTGGGTTACCATATAAGAATCACCATCAGGATCTGTTTTCACTACTATGTACATTTTTTTATTTTTTTATTTTTTAATCAATCCAAATTTGTTGAGTATGGGAAACTGATCTCCATGCACTTTTTTCTAAATCAAAAAATGAAGTTACCCCTTGTGGTGCATTGCCACCTTTAGGTTGGCCTGAGGTAGGGACTCTTGTAAGGTCCAATGTTCCCATTGCGATACGGAGTGTTCCATCTGTTTTCCTGAAATAGAAACGGACTGATCCTCTGCGAAGTCTTTCCTTAAGAACCTCGTGTGTAATTGTAACTAATGAAGCTGACATATAATATTTTTTAGTGGTTATGTAGTAAAAGTAAGGTGATAACCCGGGATAAAAAAATTATTCAGAAACTTTTCTGTGCTTTTTTTTCCGCGTATATTTCTTTATATTCTTATACACATTAGGTCTAGTGGCCATCCTAATTTCCTGTATGGTTACCTCGATCTTTTCCATGGTTAAAATTGAAGAAGATCAGCGGCGAGTTCTCCAGTGGAAACACCGTTGAAAGTTATTTCATAATTGGGATCCATTCCTGATGTCATGATATCAGAGATTAGTTCATCAATAGTAGAAAACTCTCGAGGATAATAATTACAGTTCAGTGAGTACATAATAATTGTTTTAGTTGGTTATGATACAAATATAACAATTAAACAGAGGATAAAAAAATTAACCGGATAAAGAAAGTTTCCGAGGTGTAATCAGCTGTCTACAACCTGACGGTAAGAAGAAGATATATAGATAAATAAAGATAAATCATGCTAAATAATATTAAATCTTACGGGGAAGGAATTAATGAAGCTGCAGCTGCATTACCTAAAATGCCTGAATTCTTGAGATTAGCTGGTGCTAAAGAAGCAGTGGACATAAGAGGTCCTTGGCGAAAGAACCCAACGCCCACTCATTGGGAGGTTACTATAGGCAACATGTTCGGAACTATATTCTCTACAGATAAAAGATTCACCGTCAAGTTTTCTCCGAATGGAACATGGGAAGCTAGGCTTGGTACAGCATTTAAGCTCTATAATGCTGACATGCTATCGTTCAGTGGTAAATACAAAGCATTAGCATCAGCTAAGTCTAACTTCTTTGGTACGGAAATTACAGGAGTTGAGATAACATCTACTAATATATGTGTTCCCAAAATTCAGACATACGAATAATAAGAATTCGTTAAGGAGATTCTACACCGTCGCCAACGGTATTACAAATCCAGCATCCAAACACAAATCAATAGCTCACAAAAAAAGTCCCAGTAATTCTGAGACTTTTTTGTTGTTGCTCTAACGGGACAATCTTTGTTTTTGTCTTTTATGTGCGCGGGCGATAGTATCTTATTACCATACTATGTATAGAATCAATATGAAGATCTTCTATGTAAAGCGAAGTTAAGATCTAAACCCCAGGGAAATTTATGGGCAACAAAGCCTCCGGTAGCTGTGCTTGAATATTCCTTCTCATCGGAAGCAACACTTCTTAATAATATAGCCGCAGTTGATTTCAATTCTTGCACCGAGGGAATTGATATACCGTATGGATTAGCCCAAGTCCAATTGGTAAGTACCATGTAGTCATGGACTTTCTGAAAGTCAAAACCTTCAAGGATACCTTTGATCTTATCTTCCATAGCTCTTAGTTTAAACAAATGATTAATTCGAATTTTTCGTTCTCTAAAAGCTGAACGTGTGGGTTGTGTTTAAGAAATAGCATTTTTCCGATTTCGCGTTCCATTTGAGAGATGTGCTGAGATAACGCATCAAAGAACTCATTTTTTTGGTTTTCGTTTTCTGGATTCATTTTCTTTGTTTTAATTGGTTATCTTAAATATAATAACATAGCACAAGGAAAAAAAATTATTCAATAATAAAATGTTCGCATTCCAGTAATTCTACCTCTTCTTCATTTAGGATATTATCAAAATTGTCTATATAGCAATCCACCTTTCCAAATTCGGTATCTTCAATTAGCTCATCTGCCTTAACTATTAATTCTCCTACAGTATCAAAAATGACTGTGTAGTGAACAGTAGGATATCCATCGATCTTTCTCCCACTAATTTTAATATCTACTTGTCTGCTCATATCTTTCTATTTTTGTATCTCGAATCAAACTTGTCAACTAATCTATCGTACAACTCCTCGGAAACCTCTTCGAACTTACCGTCCCTTCCTTCATTGATGAATAGCCTGTTATTTTCTTTTTGTATAACTTTGGATCCAAATGGTGGATGAAGTGATAGAGCAGTGTACCTCTTGTTTCTCTTCATACTAGATAATGTAGAGATGATTGTATCTTCCATGATATACTTTTAATTGGTTAACTTAAAAATAATAATTTGATACGGGATAAAAAAATAATTAAATCATGTTTCTAATGCTGTACCAGGATTTTAGAGCTTCTATTTTATCTTCATCAATACCTTTCTTAGATAATAAATACTCTATCTCTTTCCTGTCATTCTTAGTTAGCTTAGTGATATCAATAAGATAGATTGAATTTTCTATCGAGGCCCCCTCCCTAACTATTTCAGCTATTTTCTCTGTTGTCTTAACACCAAGAGCACATGAAAACTTTATTTTTGTCCCATAGCAATACCACATAAAGTTATTATTTTTCTTGTTCTCTCGGATGAGCTTGAACCCAAATAGCTGCGCTACCTTACTAATGTGCTTAGTTGTTGTTCTGGAATATTTACCTAACTCGATTAGTTCGTTGCCTGAAATCTCTGCAACTACAGTATCATAGCTGATAACATTGTTGCCTGAGATGTGTAGATTGTCACCTATTTTAAGAGTTAACATTATCTTTGTTTTAATTGGTTATGTAGCTAATTTAACCATTTTAACCCAGGATAAAAAATAAACCGGGATTATTTTTGTTTAATGTTTTCTGCCAACGGTGTAGAATCTCCTTAACGAATTCTTGCCACACAAAAAAGGTCTCTGTAATTCGAGACCTTTTTTAATTTATAGAGCAGTTATCATATCTGGGTTTTTCCAAATCTTTTCATAAATTTGTTTGCTGTGAGTTCGCTCACATTCACCTTAAGCCCAATCATTCTCTTCACCTGATCTTTAGTTATATTTCTGGCAACAAGCTTACCTCTTTTTCTTTGGTAAAAGAAACTTCCATGTATTGTCTCTAAAAGATGTAAACGGGCATAGAATTTTTCATAATTTTCTTCAGTAATAGAGCTCATACCCACTGACATGGTAGATAGAATAAGGGTATGGAAAACATCATCCATTTTAAATTTTCCCTCTGGAGTTTTCTTATACAATCTCTTGTAATACTTGATGTTGCTTAAATCATAATTTAAAGGCATATTTTTTTGTTTAGTTGGTTAAGTTAAATGTAATGATTTGTTACGGGATAAAAAAAAATTTTATAATTATTTACTGTAAACTTTATTACCTAAGCTTACCAACTTACCGAATCTCATACCATCGGCAATTTCTCCTTGGAATATCCAGTTGGGCGTTACCCTTGGGTTATAAGAAACCCTTTCTGAATCATTTATGTCGGTTAACCCCGCATTGTCTATGATTTCTATCTCATCACACAGTATCCAGGAGCAGACAGTTTTGTTTGCTCCTTGAAATATTTTAAGTGATGTTGACTTTTGATTCTTTAGCACACACCCAGTCATTACGAGTTGAATCCCTTCTGGAGCATGATAGGAGATCTCACCGTTATGTCTTTCTATCTTCCACTTCATGAAGTTTTTGCCTGCTCCTAAATTAAATCTAACTTTGATGGTTTTCATATGGCTGAGGTTTGATTGGGTTTCGGATTCGCTTCACCCCGGGTTTAACAATTACCCATTAAATCTTTTAAAAATTCAACGTCCATTTCATCTAAATCCCCGATTGCTTTATTTGTAAATTTCCTGCTAGTAAAAGGTAAACCGTCAATATCAAGCATAAAGATTCTTTCTATATTAAGTAAAGCACCGCTGAGACTTTCGAATCCCATTCCACTATCTAACCCTCCAGTCTTTAACTCTATTTTTGCCTTTGCAACTACAATTTCTTCAGATTCACCTGAGATAGTAATTGTTGGGTAAGCTCCTTTGCCTCCACCCCATAAATTGCCTAGAACTAATCCCTTAGCAACGAATAGGGTTTCCCCTATTTTCATGTCTTCTTTCATATCTATTTGTTTTAATTGGTTATCTTAAATATAAGTAATGTAGTTAGGTAAAAAAAATAAAACACAAAAATAATTTTCCGTAATGCATAGATACCCATATGCATCATGTTTACACCGTTGCCGACGGTGTTCCGGATTAAATTAGATGCATAAGCATTAAACAAAAAAAAACCCGAACATAAGTCCGGGTTTAATTTATATTGAATTTTTATTTTATTCATCATCAAAACCTATTTCCTCGTCATCACCGTAGAAGTATCCTTGAGCTTCGCAAGATTCAGGATTAGGTAAGCTGTTGTACTGAGCTACCACATCGTCCTCCAAGTCCTCTACAAACTTAGGGTAAATTACTCCTGGAGTGTTGTCCCCGCTAGGGTTGTTCTTGAAGGTGAGATTGATTCCTGCATCTCTGTCTGAAGGAAGACCGTTTAATTCTGCAAGTAGCTCGAGAAAATCCTTTCCCCCAAATACTCCGTAACCTTCATAATCTTCTTCCGTGAATACTCCTCCGTCAGGAGTAATCATGTGGACAGTGAAAGTTGGTCTGTTAGAAAATTGATTTGCGATACTCTCTCCGGTATCGCATGTGTTCCAGCTGAAGAAGCCCATATCTTTTTGTTTTAATTGGTTATAAGATAAAAGTAATAATCCTTCATGGGATAAAAAAATAATACATGATATTTTCATTATGTAATCTTCCCGCGGTGTTTAAAGGGGAGATTAGCATCTTCATGTTAACAAAAGTAACATAAACAAAAAAGGTTACTAAATCCGGAACACCGTTGGCAACGGTGATAAAGAGACGGCTATGGTACGTTAATCCTTTCCACACAAAAAAGTCCGAGCATAATACCCGGACTCCCTTATAACCAAACTAATCTGATTTACCCGTATTTTTTAATTGCCTCATCCAAATCGTAAATTATTTCGGAATCACAATATTTAACTTTCCATACTTCTTCTTTTGTAAATAGATATCCCCATTCTTCAATATCACCCTTAAAAAAATCATTCGCATCTACATGAGATTTAAAATCTATATTCTTTTCCTTCCGGTCTCTTCCGTAAGCCACCACCACACCTTCTACTGGTGAATCAAAAGTGTGTGGTAAATCCGTATTAACTTCGGGAGCTAAACTGCTAATATCTCCAAGCTCTATTAAATTTATTAATTTTTCCTTGTCGGTGTAGTGTTCCATAAGTATTTTACCGTTGTTCCGGGGATAACCATCCCAGTGGCAGTATATAGATCTTACATTTCCTGCCGTTGTTTCAATTGCGATTCTGCTTCGTGTTGCCATGTTGTTTTTTTAATTGGTTTCTTAAATTTAAATAACTATAACTGGATAAAAAAATTAAACCCCTATTTTTCTAATAAATCTTTGTTGGAGTAGCCAGCCTTCGCACCGTTGGTAAGATATTGTGTATTTGTTATACCAATGAATCATATCTTTGTATTCAAGATTACCCTCACCCATCATATTTAAGTAGTCCTCTTTAGCCTCCTTAGAATTAATCCTGTTCCCCCAATATGCTGATAGTGTAACTTTAGCACTACTGGTTAATGTCTTAGATGTAAACATAAATCCTATTGGTGGTGAGGAATAATTTAGGGTATCTCTTGTTATCTCCATCTGTTCTTTAATTTAATTGGTTATCTTAAATATAATAAATCAGTAGCAGGTAAAAAATTAAATCTTTAATTTATGCGTACGCGAGGCTCGCCCGGTAGTATCTTAGCATCATACTATGTTTGCCCCTTCTTATATGACTCTAGTATTTTTATATAATCAGCAATTCTTTTTTCAGATAACGTCTCACACATTTCTTTTTGCTTATCCGATTTACCCTTTGGATACACCCTACGAAAAAGAGCTAAGAGTTTTTCTCTTAGCTCTGCGTTATCTTTTATTTGTATATGCATTAAAAAGGACTCTTAACGATGTTCATCATATCGAAGTCTTTGGTTAAAATACGAGATGCTTCTACTTGAAGTCTGCGACGATTATAATCAGATATAGTAAATCCGTTATCATGAGTTGCAAAGTGGGTAACCCCGTTAATTAAATCCCACACCGTTGTTCCAGTTCGTGATGATTTCTTTTGATTAGTGTTAAGGAATACCGCATCAATACCTGATTTATAAAAAGCTTCCATCGTGCTATGATAAGGAACCCAAGCTTCTAGCTCTCTGTGGATACCATCGGATAATGAACGTATTACTGAGTGAGCTGTCTCTAATTCATTAAGAGATGCTCTAGTACTCATTGCAAGACGTATTCTGTCTTCGTATCCCTTAGGTCTAAATCCAACTTTTGCTAATTCATTAAGACTGCTATAAAACTTTTCAAAGTTAAGAGGATCTGAAGGATTTAAAGCTAATGTTTCTGCGAATCCAGTACCGATCATACCGTTGGCACATACCAGACGGTGTAAGAAACTGGAAACTTTAAAACCTCCGTCTGGACTATTAATAAAGGTTGCTCCTCCAAAATGATCCTCGTCTTTCAGTCCGCTAATTCCCCAAGAGTTCTTATGAGATATAGTATTAATTACAACAGCTCCATTTTCTCCTATTGAGAAATCCTTTACGTCTAAATCATAACGGTCTATAATCTCCGTGGTTGTCTTAAGGAAAGAGGTGTTGCTAATAAGATCCCGCGGATCTTTTTGAACTGAAATGATCTGACGGGTATCTGGATTTACTACGAGAGATACGTGGGTTGACCCGTTAGCCTGTTTAGCTGTCTTTAGCCTGTTAACCAGAGCCTGTCTAGCCTTATCCCCAAATGCGGAGGAGAATGTTTTATCAAAGCCGACTGGAAGACCGACTATTTTACAAATTGATTTAAATGCGTCTCTGTTCATTTTAATCCTAACCCCATCCACCATCATCTGGTCGTCTTTCAGAATTTCTATATTCTTTAAAGGAACCTCTTTTCTAATTGGGTTCTTTGCAACTGCCTCAGCGGCTTTCGAGTCAAACAGAGACTGCGAGATTGTTTCTAATTTTTTCATATAGTGTTTGTTTTGGTTTACTAGCTAAAATAACAATTGATATCGAGGAAAAAAAATAAAGTGGGATTAAATATCTCCACCTATCTCATTCTCCTCATTTAATCCCATTCCGAATAATTCATTAAAAGAACCTTCCTCGTTCTCCAGCTGAGCTCTTTCGGATGCTAGAGTTTCCCTAGCATTTTCGTCGTTGCCGAATCTTTTAACGTCATAGTGAACATCACCACTAGTGGATAATGAATAAAACATGCGCTTGCCAACAGAGCCCCTACGGTTTTTAACGAATACCATGTAAGGGGAGTTGCTATCAGCACATAGACGTAACTCCAGCATTCCTGTTGTGTTATGCTTGAGTTTATTACTACCTACAAATACGCCACCTTTAGTAACCTGTTGGATAGCAATAAAGGTTGTATTCTTACGGGAAAGGTTGTTACCTAGATTATGTGAAACCATAGAGTCAATTAACCATTTCTCTGCTCCTGAAGTTGTAAGTCTTAAAGACTCCTTGATATCTTCCTGTACCTCAGCAAAGGAGTCGATTAGAACTATATCATAGCCGGGTTCTAAAATTTTATCTATTACTGTTTTTGAATTAGAGTCACAGTATTCCCCGATAAAAAGAATATCAACCTCGCCAAATTTAGGAAATCGTTTAACGTATCCATATAGATCGATACGAGTCATTTCAGCAGAGATAAATAAAACCCTATATCCTGCAAGAGCAAGGTCGGATAGAATATCTAGACTAACAGTTGACTTACCCACACCAGGATCACCAATCAGCATAAAGTTACATGCTTTAGGAATACCACCCTCATTGGTGAATAAGAAATCCACTGCCTTTCCTGTTTTCATTGGGATAAAGAGATCATCAGGAAATTCTTGATTACTCATACGTACGAGCTCGAGCGGCTTCTCTATATAATCAGGTCTTGGAGCCAGCGGGAAGCCTGCGGGAGGCAATCCCATTTCCTGTCTTTTTCTTTGAGCAGCAACTTTTACTGCTTCTGCAATTTTAGCCTTAGCCTCGTCGCTCATGGGCTTACGAAGCCCTTGTGATTCTTTGTGTGCCATATGGTGTTTGTTTTGGTTTGTTTAGCTAAAATAACAACTTAACCTGGGATAAAAAAATAATTACAAATAATTTTCTGGATATATAGTATATGAATGTTAATTTCGTTAAATCATTTACTCAGTTTTTAAATGAGGATAATCTTATATCATCGGCTTTGAGACAAGCGGAGGAGGCAGCTAGAAAAGCAGAGTTGGTTTCCCAATCTTCTTCTCCCACAACAGTTGAACCCTCTACCACCACGGTGTCACCAGAAAATACCTTAACAACATCAGAGTTTACCACATCACGTAATGATGAAGCATCATGTAAAAACAATGATTGCTGGACTTGGTTCGGAAAAGATAAATTTTGGAATGGATTAAATAAGATCAATAACAAGACAGTACCTAAAATTATGGTAGATAAAAAACCAAATTATTTTTTTATCACATACGAGGGACCATCATCAGGATTTCTGCTTAAGCATAAATTTGCTGGCAAGGGAGATACCATACATCAGCTTCTTAATATACTAACACTTGAATTAAATGCTTATCTTGAAACAATATATGCAAAACCTTTACTAAGTGCTATTAAAATGGAATTAAAAGGTAACAAGCTTAATGTTTATGTTCCTCTTGAGAAAACACCAAACCTACATTACGAAATACACCGTCGTGGAGGGTTAGGCCACGGTGGGGATTTTTCAGATCTTATTAAATATAAAACAAAAAGAGGATACGAAGAAGCACTGCACAAATCGGGAAGATTAACCGAAAAATTTATAACCTTTATAAAATAATACAAACTATGAATAACAGGATAAAATCATATCATGAATTTGTTAATGAACAACATGGTATATTGGTATCAGCTTTAGCTGATGCAGAAAGACAGGCTCAAGCAGTTGAGGATAGGGAAAAAGCGGAGCAACAAGCAGCAGCTGCAACTAACGCGCAGATTAATGCAGGTGTAAATTCCACTACAACTACAGTTACAAACCCGACAACCATTTCTAGTGGTAATGTTATTGATCCGAATTATAAACCAGCGATGTTTAACGCAGTACAAGGAAACGACGATTTTGCTTTATACATGCAGCATCAACAAGGAATGGCGGGTGCAAAAGGTTTAATTCAAGCACTTAACGGAACAGGACAGATGCATCCAGATACAGTAAAAACTAAGAGCGGAACTAGATACGCAAATTTAGTAAAAAACGTTCCCTCCGATAGACCTCAAATTAAAGCAGATCTAATTAAGTCACTGAACAACGGAGATCAAAAAACAGCAGCGGGTCTTTTTCTCAGCATGTGGAAAGAAAAATGGTTCTCTAAACAAAAACAGGCTCTTGCAGCAATTAACCTACCCAAGAATGCTTCTGTTAAAGATGCAATAACTAGATCAAGTGCTAAATACAAGGTTCCATTTGATTTTGCTATAACAGTAGCTATGATTGAATCGGGATTAAATCCGTTAGCTCATGGTAACACATACAAAGGTCTCTATGCTATGAGGCCCGAAAGTAATTACGGAGGGATAGTTAAACCTATGGGGGAAAGCTGGAAAGATCCATATGTAAACGCCGAGGCTGGAATAGCTCTTCTAGCAGATAATATAAAGCAATTTAAGAAAAGTTTAGGTAAAGATTTGGCTACACTTAATCTTGGTGGTTGGACTCAAGGTTTAGCATAAAACAAGACTGGACCCTTACGGATCCAGCCTCTAACCAATTAAAACACCGTGACATATCATGAATCACAGTTTCTATTAGAGCTTTTATACTCCAATATCTTAATGGCTGATTGTTATGATACAAATATATAAAACTTTATCGGATTAAAAAAATACTTTTATTTTTATTGATATATACATTAATTAAATAAACTAAAGGTGCTAATGGAAAGAATAAAGAATTTTCGTGATTTCGTAAATGAGGCTCAGTTCTCTTTAAAGTTGCCAAATATTGATGGCGATAAGTTTGCTCATATACTTTCAATGAACAGAAATGTTAAGGAAGAACCCAAAGGTTCCAATAGGGGACAAATGGTTTCAGCGTATCTTGCATCTACTGGATTGGGTGGCGGATATCCTTGGTGTATGGCTTTTGTTTATTATGTCTTTAATGAATTAAGCAAACAATTAGGTCAGACAAATCCTCTACCTAAAACCGCGGGTTGCATGAATCATTGGAATGCAGCACCTGCTGATGTGAAGATTACTATAGCCCAGGCAAGACAAGATCCTAATCTAGTAAGACCAGGCCAAATATTTATTATGAGTAGACCAGGTAAAGGATTAGGACATACCGGCATAGTGCTATCAGTTGACCCACAGAAAAGAACATTTACCTCAATAGAAGGCAACACTAACGACCAACAATCAGGTGAGGGAGATAGAGTTGGAGTTAATGTTAGAAAATTAGATTCTTCTACATTAAAGGGATTCATGGATTATTTCAGATCTACCAGAACTAAAGATTTCGAAAATGATTTAATTAGTGGAGCTAAAGCATCGGGTGGTGCATTAGGACCAATTCCTACTGTTCCCGTGTCTTCTTCAGCAGAAATACCTCCTAGCACCGTTGTAGGAAATCAATTTGACACACCTGCAGGTGCCGGTAAAAACATAACGCAATCTATCTTTAGTGGTCTCTCTGGAGTATTAAGAAATAAAGAGTTGGATCTTTCTCCGGATGAAATTAGCAAAGTTCTTGGACAGTTAAAATAATCCGAGGTGTTTGGATGTAACTTCTAAAAATACACAAACCTTATAAATAAAAAAAGGCTCGGATAAACCAAACCTTTCTTTAAACCAAACAAACAAACCTCTTATAGATAGGAAGAGGTACCCTTTTTATTATTTTTAATTTGACATATCTTCTTTTAAGGCATTTATTATCTGAGGAAAATCTGCGTTTATTTCTTCCTCCGTGTAACCAAATCTTTCTTTTAGCATGCTGTTTAAAGCAACCGGACCTGATTTAAACTCTATATTAGGATATGCATCTGGTTTTAGCTTATCTTCTATTATCTTATACTCTATTGAATATTCGTCGCAATAGTCGAAGAATAACTTATCGTTATTTTCGTTATCCCCGATTACTGTTTCTTTTATAATGGAGATAATTTTCATTTGGCGGGTGTTGTGTAAACCATGCTATCACGTTTGGTGTATATTGTGTAAATTATGCTGTCGCCTACTCCATAAAGAGATCTTGACTTAAAAGTAGTCCCGTTTTCCAAAGTGACCTCAAAATGTGGATTCAGCTCTTCATGAATACCTATAGGCGTGGCTCTTTCACAAGACTTAACAATATGTGTCTCATAAAGAACACCAAGTGTATCATTATTTAAAATAACAAACTCCTGGTCATCCTTGGTAAACTTTTTAGGTTTGTTTGAATTACACGAAGCGATTATTCCAATAGTAATAATCACAGATAATAAATTAATTACTTTTTTCATTTTAATTGTATTTGGTTTATTTTCATCGCAACATCTATAGAAAAATTCATCTCTAAATCTTTTATTACCTCTACGCTAAAAAGATGTTTCCATTTCTTAATAAATAAACGAAAATATCGGATAGCGCAATCAACATGCTCCTTATTATTACAAGAGGCAAGAACCTTTTGTGTTCTAAATAAATCGTTGATGTGACTTTGATTTTTCATGCTATAAAATTATATTAAATTCTCGAGACAAAAAAATTAACAGTAGATTAATATACCTTCATTAGCAGCTAACTCAAATCCTTCTTTGAAGTCACGATATACACTGAGAAAGATTTCAGCCTCGTCGTCGTCTTCAAAGTGTTCACCAACAAAATCAACAAAATCGTCCTCACCTTCCTCGAAGTCCTGGTAAAGTTTTGCTGAATCAGTCGGACCAAAAACACCGTCGCAGTCGCTGAAGTTTATCATTTCATAAAAGGGAGTTCCTTCGAAAGAATTCTCGTCGGACCAGATTTGTTCTGAATCAACCCCATGGAATGCCTGGGCTAGTAGATTTCTAAATTGATTGTATCCTGAATATGAACCTGCTCTGAAGTGTAACTCTTTGGTTTCATCCGTACGATGCCATTTACCGATAGCCATATCAGAACATCTTAGATTTTCTTCACCTTCCGTAATTTCTATTATTTCCTCACCTAGAGGAGAGAAGAGTGATTCCATAACTTGTTCTACTCTTTCATCTCTCTGATGCTCTAATTTGCTGTAAACTATAATATCTAATCCCATATTTATTTGTTTGATAAGTAAATATAATTAACTACATCTGGGTAAAAAAATAAAAGGTAATAAAAATTATTTAATATGATGACACGATAATTAAGCCTAAATGATCGCTCCTTGGTCTCTTAGAATTTTAGTAACAGCAATTATCTTAGAGTGATCTGCATTCTCTATTTCATCCAGGAGAGCCTCGATAGCTTCTGATCCGAGATCGAATTGGATTTCTTCCTCACACCATTCCTTCTGAAGCATAAGATAACCAAGAGCTTTTAGATCCATTACTTCAGCATCCTCTACGATATCAGATAAACTCCGTCTAAGTTTTGTACCCTCAAGCATCTGAGATTGATTTCTATATAACTCTATAGTTTTCATCTTTCTTTAGTTTATTGATTACTATTCCCTTTAATTCTTATAATTGAGCTATAAGCTAAAAATAACATAATTAGAATCGAGCCGAGCCAGCTGCGTAATCCCATCTCTACCTGATCGAAGCCTAGAAGTTGTAAACCCCAGACTAATAATAAAGGAACAGATAGTATAATAGCTGCTGCTATAGCAACTAAGGGAATAGCTATTAGCAAATGTGATGCTTTGAAATCACCCGATGCCATCGTTTTACCAGCTTCTGCTATCTTTCTTAAAATATTTTTCATAACTTAAATTTTCTTTTTTATATTTTTAATCGCTGGAGTATTCCAAGGTTCAGTTTCGTCATGTCTTACGTTCCACACTTCTTCACCGTCGATTAGGATTTTAATAATTGGCTTAGTCTGGGAAACGCTAGAGATACCTTTGATATAAGAGCCGGGACTCTTAATCTTATCATAAATAAATGTATCACTCCCCTCATGAATAATTGTAACCTCATATCCACCTGGTTCCATGCTTAATTGATTTGTTCTATACTTATCTGCTACTTTTAATGACATATGTTTTATTTTAAATGTTAATCTCTATATGGGTCTAAATCTGAATTTGGAATTACTCTCCAGCTCTTCTCTGCACCCGGGCTTCTTATAAGACTTATAGATGTTGCTTCCTCTTTTAGTTTCACCAAAGCATCTACATAATCGCCGGTTTTAAGAAGCTCTAGAATTTCTTTAGCCGTCTGAGTATCAACCTCTGCCTGATAAACAACAGCATGCCTGTGCCTATTGGCATTTGCCCTTAAAGACATAAAGGACAGCTCATTTGAATTAGAACCAAACTGCTCGATCTCTGAATTAAACTGCTGAGGTACGAAACTCTCTATACCATTTGCATCTGCTATACCGTAAAATATCATTGGCTTAATATTATTTTTTATGCGATTAAATTATGTATCCTAGCTGGGATTATTTTATTTAGCTTTGTAACCGTTAATACCCCAATCGCTGCAGACATCACGTGAAAGATATGAGCTACACCGTCTTCTGTAGGTATCATGGTAATATCTCCTATTATTAATAGAAAGAATGCACCATATGCAAACACCTTAGATACTGTGGCTTGTCTGCTAAATATAAATCTACCTATAAGAAAATAGAATACCCCAGATGATCCAATTGCGGGCCAAGATATACCCAGGATAAATATTGGTATGTATAGGGTAGATAGAAAGAATGAAACCCAGAATAGTTTCTTTAGATCGTAACCCTGATTTATTTCAGGTATGAGAAACACGAACAGGAAAAGTAAATTGCCGAATAGGTGTCCAAAATCTGCATGAATTGCTCCGTTGATAAAAGGCATTATCCCCACAGCGTAACCCGTTGCTTCCGAAGAGAAACCTATAGCCATAAGGACAGTAGCAAAAATAGCATATGCCACTATAAGAACTATAAATATTCCACCAAGAATTAACGAGGTAATTAATGATTTTTTGATCTGATCCCGCATCTTATAAATGCCTGGATTCGCTGTTAAAGTTAGATTTTCCATAAATGTTATCTTTTAGATATGGAACTAAATTAAGGTACTTATCCGGGATAAAAAAATAAACGGAATAACATTCTTATTTTATGCTATTTCTTTTAATATGTTGAAGATAAGCATCCCTTCTTGATTCTAATACCGAGCCAATTAAATGCACGGATTTGTGTTCAAGCTCACTTTTAACCCTTAATAAATCGATGGCTCCATGCTTCTCATGATCTTTTTTTATCTCCTGAAAAACTATATCTTGTTCCATCTCCCTCCTGTCTATTTGTCCCATTCTCATTTTTTATTTTCTTTAGTGATCAATAATCCCACACAATGTAGCAATATTTCATGTTTATCCTCCGGGTTAATCCTGGTGTTCTCTAACTCTCTTCTGAGTGCTATTGTTTGAAGGTATAAACTTTTAGCTGTCTTCTCTACCATCTTTCTGTAATCCTGAAGTAGCTCCTCTGTTCTATGATCCATAGATTATCTATCTTATTTTTTAATATTTAATTTAGTGGGTTCTATAAATCCACCACCTCCACACATTTTACTAACACACCGGTAACATGTTATTCCCTCGGCTTTACTGTCTACGTTATAGACCTTCTCCCCGCATAATTTGCAAGGAAGTGTCTTATTAGATCTAGGTGTATTCCCCCGACCTGTTGGCTTATTAATCCTTACCCCCATTTGAAATAATTTTTACCTCTTCCATATCTTTAATAACTTGCCAATCTGGCTCTATCACAAAGTCAGAAATATGATTCTCAACAAAGCTCTTAATAAATGCGCATCTCTCATACTGTTCCCTATGTAGGAAAAGAGCCATCATACGATTGATTGCCATTTCTATCGCCTCTGGATCACCTTCCCTAAGTGCATCCTCACCTCTAACATGCATTATGCCATAGGCCATATAGCAACCCTCTATGAATTGTTCTACTGCAGCTTCCCGCATTCTCTGTTTTGTTGTCTTGATTTTACCCCGGATATCGTCTCCGAAATAGGGGTGATCGTCGTCTCTTTCCTCGTTAAACATAATTTCCTTTATTATTCAGTAATTATCATTTCGGTCTTACTTAGACCAAATTCTTTAACCTCCCTATATAATGTTCCCCCCTCCGATACAATCTCCATTTCACTCTCAAAGGCTGAACTGGTATCTCTTCTAATTTTTTCCCGAATGATAACACCGCCGGCTAAATAAACCCGGTTCTTAATATCGTAGTGTTTCCCCTTGTTATCAGTGGTACATATAAATTTAATAGCTGCCATATCTTTCTTTTCTATATCTATCATTATAGATCTTTAGTTGGAAAAAATTTCATATTGTAGCGGAGCTGCACGGTTGCACTATACCGCGGGTTGACGCATACCATCTAACCAGCCTTTAAATAATGCGCGTTCTTTTTTGTTTAAAGTTCCATGGAATGTTAGGAATGATCCAGCCGATACACGGAAGGCTGTTACTAATTGCTCTAAAGAGCGTGTGCTTGTGATTTTCTTTTCTTTGTTCATGATATTTAGATTTTAATTGTTTTGTGAATATTCACCTTTGTAATTTTGTTTTGTTGTTAATACCCTCTTTTCATTACCATTCTAGCTTCTGCTACTAATTCTTTAGATTCCTCTACTACTTTATTCATATTAGCCTCTGGCTTATACTTCTTAAAGTAAGCTTTAATCTTTGGTACACTTAAGTGGCCTGCGGAAATCATTTCTATAATTTCTGCTCTAATTTCTGCGGTTGTCATTGCGTTCATATCTCCTTTAATTTTAATTGTTTATTTCCAATTCCAGACAGATCCATCTTCTAGAAACTCATATTCACCGTCCTCAATTTTAAACTCGATATTATCGGCGTCAAAGTAGGATTCAATACCATCAATGATTCGACCGTAGATATCATCAATGTGGGAGTCAAACTTCATCTTTGCAGATTCTAGTATTCCTACCAGCACATCCGACATGATCTCCCCCTTCAGTTCATTGTGGCCAAACTTTATGGTGGTGTTTTCCGAGTATCTGCTGGAGAAGTCCCCATCGGGAATTCCTATTCGATATCTAACACTCTCGTGAAACATTTCAGGAATACCTAGCCAGAGCTTAAACATGCGATCGTTTGTTATCTCTAAGGCTTTACCCAAGAGAATAGATCCTTCACTGTCAGGATCGAATCTTTTAATACCTCTGTGATTCTTAAAGACGAACTGGCCATACTTACCGTCGGAAGTTCTGTTCTCCTCAACGTAGTTGTTCCCGCAGGTCTTACACATTTCCTCGTGAGCAGGCTCGAAAAGGGCGCAATCATCAACGGCCCATAAATAAGCCTCATTTTGCTCATTCCCTTCCAACTCCTCCCTTACCTCTTCGATTGCTTTTTCTTTAGCCTCCGGACTTAATTCTTTGAATTTGTAAATGCTAATTGTTTTCATGTTGTTTGTTTTTGATACTCCTAAATTAAATTTTTAGTGCTGGGAAAAAAAATTATTTATTATAATTATAGTAAAAAAAAATTAAAAAGTAAACATTTATTTAAATAAGATTTACAAAAAAATAAACTATTCCTAGTATCGATAATATTACTAAACACCAAAAAACAATTTCCGACGAAGTTTCGTAGTTCTCTTTAGATTTTCCTTGAAAATATTTATCAGGATCGAATTTTTCCATAATGTATAATTTAGATACAATTACCTTGCTGATCGAATTTATATTCGTTGGTGTCGAAGAAATCTTGCATATTCTCCTCGCTTCTATAATAGCTTATTATCCTATCATACTCTTTCTCGAGTGTTCTGTATATTTCCTTACACTTTAAAACTAACCACTCTGAGCCCAATTGCTCTGCTTTATTAATATATTGATTCACATCAAGTGCGGGAGCAAACTCTAAGAAATCGGCTAAAACTATTTCGTCCGTGCTTTCCCCATCGTTCTCTCTATCAATAAACCAGTCCTCGTCTTTAAACACTGTTATCTCAACTGAGTTATAATGAACATACCTTGAGGAATTTCTAGTAATTTCAGCATCCAGTGCAGGCAACATTACCTCGGGTATACTCATACCCAATACATCAATAAAGAATTTTCTTTTAGCTTCGAGATCCTCACCAAGTTTACCTGTGAAAGATGCTCCGTCACCTTGATTATAGAATCCACTGTATTCGATCTCCGTCTTGTACCAACCCATTTCTATAAGCTCCCCCTCCATCTCTTCGATAGAATTATCCGCCCAATCCTCTCCTAGATCTTCAAGTTCATTCTCGAGAAAACGATCCATAGCGACTTGTTTAGCCGCATGATCTAGTTCTGAGAATAAGTACTCGCTCTTTTCTAATTCGAAGATTGCTTTAATGTGTTTCATACCTAGCTATATATTATTTATCCAAAGATAACATCTTTATAAAATACGGTCTGGATAATACAATCGGCTGTATCCGCATCATCTTGTTCGTTGACCGCGTCCATTAAATGTCTTATTGGTGTTTTAGCTACTCTTGAGTGAACGTCCTTTAATAAGATAGATTTGTCTCCCATACCATTCTCCTCGTCAACTAATGTTAGTTTGCCGCCTATTCTTAGAATTTCCATCCACACATCTTCACAACAGATAGTTTCGGTAAACTCCCCGCTCTTCTTTTTTTTCTCTAATGATTTTTTGGCTAACTTATAGTCTTTCTCATTATAATCTAATGTTAGACCATAATACCTAATTTGACTTCCATTGCATAATGCGTTATGAAAGTGCTTCTCTGATTCTTCCTTTGTTAGTACGATTTTCATAGTGTTTTATTTTTTGGTTGATTCAAAGATAACCATTCACTACAAGGAAAAAAAATTATTGCTGGATTTTTTCGCTAGAAAGATAAGCGAAGAGGGGACAGATAAAGATGAACTGAAAAGACTTATACATGTTTGGCCATTCAGCTGGATTAATCTCATTTAAATATAAAGATATAGCAAGCCATATAATTATAAGACTAAAGATTAGAAATTTACCATATTTCAGGAATGAAAATATATTGCTCTCTTTACAACATTTAAATTTTCTAATACTCATGCTTTATATATCCCGTATTATTTCTGGATTTCCGGTACCCAATGGGTGGTCCTTTTATCGGGTGTTTCCTCTCTAATAACATCATGACCCAATGGATCCTGACTTCTCATATACACCTCAAACTCAAAAGTAAACATCCCACGATTCAAATCCATATCAGTGTAAGTCATAAGAGTCGCTCCGCCTTGTTCATAGCTTCTTCTAATAATCTTACAAATCCAACCGTGCAATGCTGTCAGTTTCACCTCGGGTATCTCTCCAACCTTTAACCACGGATTCACTCCAGCTCTATATAAAGCTTCGCTTTTAATGTAGTTGCCCACTCCGCAGACCACACTCTGATCCATCAGTGCCTTACAGATGTTCCAGTTGGTTCTGTTGCCTTTGCATATGCTGGACAGAAACACCGCGGGTGACACCTCCTCGTTGAGCATATCAGGACCAAGAGCTTTTAGCTTGCCTTGAATCACATCCTCTGTTGTGAAGTAGATATTACCGAACCTGCGGGCATCTTCAAAAAATACCTCAGTTCCATCACCCATCTCTAATACGAAATGAGAGTGCTTGGCTCTTTGGTCTCTCCAACCTCCTCCCATACCCAATGTGTTCCACATCCAAACACCGTTGGTTAATTCCACATAGATGAGTTTGCCTTTAACCTTAACCCGTTGCACTTTAAGTGGCAGCAGTTGTTGAATCCAGGATAGTCCGGGCAAAGGTTTCTTTAACCACTTACCTCCTAGCACCTCAGCTCTAATAACATCTTTGTTTTCTATTCGACGAGCCAATCCCTCGGACATCCTTCTTACCTCTGGTCCTTCTGGCATTATGAGAATGAAAAGTAAAGCATAGTACCCATTAGAAGTAGCAAATAAATAAACCATGCACAGATGACTAACGTCACTACTAGGTCATTAGTTTCTTTTTGTTTTTTCATAGCATTACAAATATAAGCATTAGCTGCGGGGAATAAAAATAATTAACCAGGATTTCTCCCGGCCGCAGAGTATGTTACGAAGATACTATCTTTATAGTTCGAATAGCTTACTTAACTCATAGACAGCACCAGAGATCTCTCTTTTAATCCCGCTGACACGCAGGGTGGAACCAGAAACACCTTTCCTTACAGTAGATCCCATATTAGAGATAAGCTCTTCGGCTAACTCAACATCAATCTTACATAATATTTTTCCGTCTTCCCAACCCTCGGTACCCTCACCAACATTCTCTATAGCCTTATCTCTAGCTTCCCAGAGATCAGTAGCATAATTGATACAGGCATCCTCATCCATTTCGACCTCACTCTCATCACCATCATAAGCAGTAACCAGCAAATAATCTTCTGGGATATCCTCGGTGTTAAGCACCCAAGCTCCACCACCTATAGAGTCCTTACCATAAAGCAAAGCAAACCCAGTTGCATCTTCCATAAAGGACATGACGGTAAACTTCTGCTGAGCTGGAATATAATCGATCTCTCTAACTGGATCTGGACCCTCTGGTTGGTTGGCCGGATGATAACTTAGATTATCAAACCAGTCTCCCTCATAAATACCGTGGGAATAGTCCCCGAATAGTTTAATGTGTTTCATTCATCTATATATCTACTTTCTTCTTAGTTAACTCTTGGCCCGAATATTTCGAATGGGATTTAAATTAGCCAAGATAAATCGGGGGGAGATACGTGGGAACACCGTGGAAACCCGCGCCTCCAAATAGTATGATATCTTTAACCTCTAACCTCTCTTATATAAGATAGAACAAATACTATTCTGTCTCCTACTCCTATAGATAGAGAGAAGACGAGGCGAGACCCGATTCCTAAGAGATTACCCCGGTTTCCGAGGCTGCTTTTGCGGCGGGAAATCACAGAATCCCGAGGCGATCCTAGTTAACCTGACCCACCCGGGGTAATTTCTGGTAATTCCTGGTAAAAACTGTGATTTTATCCCAGATTAACCCCAGCCACTAAGAGACCAAGATAGCCGGGATAATTGGGGTAGGCTAATCCCGGCTAACGAGGCTATCTGAGAATGCTCCCTAGACCACCCTGGGTGGTATCTCGGGCCTCTGGAGGACCTACCATAAGGGCCAGGTTTTCGCATTTAGGTTCTCCTTTAGATTCTTCCCTATGTTCTCCTTTATGTTCTTCTCTATGTTCTTCCTTAGGTTCTTTGGTTTTTCTTTGGTTCTTCCTGGGTTCTCGCTCGTGAGGACTCGGATGGGC
>Ga0114978_10000680_pt1 | contig 28866 bp, 36 predicted proteins | sample S_140212_EF_Meta_FD_87027 | JGI IMG/M metagenome (GOLD analysis project Ga0114978, IMG submission 87027) | Freshwater microbial communities from Lake Simoncouche, Canada to study carbon cycling - S_140212_EF_MetaG | ecosystem: Environmental > Aquatic > Freshwater > Lake | place: Lake...
ATTTTTAGCCGCACTCTCCAACCGTATCCTACTCTGATCGTTGTGACGGTGTACCTTTCGATAATTAGGATCCCAATGCCATTTATACATTCCGTCAGCTCTCAAGCGCACATTTTTTGCTAAACCATCCAGGTTTTTTGGGCGCTTGCGATGTGGTTGATAATTGCTGATTGCTTGTGCAACCTCTTCAAGTGAATGAAAGCCTTCAGGACTTTGCGTCATGAACTCATTAATTTTATTGACACCCTCGGGTTCGATGTTGGGTGCAACATCGACTAACACAAGAGCACTGGCAGGTATATGGGTTTCGCCAGCAGCAATCAAACTGGTGACGCCACCCATTGAAGCGCCAACCAAAATGGGAGCCGTCTTATTGATCGATGCTAAAACACATTTCAAATCTTCAATCATCACCTCGTACCCATAGCCACTCTCTTGAGCCCACTCACTGTCTCCGTGTCCACGCGCATCAAGAGCAAGGGCGTAATACCCAGAAGCAGCCAAAATTTCGCCAGTTCCCTTCCACGCATGCCGTGTTTGTCCGCCACCATGCAGCAACATAACGACTTTGCCTTGTGGGTCGCCCCATGCATCAGCAGCAAGCGTTAAGCCGTCATAGCCTTTAATTCGGAGCATTGGCTCTGGAGTGCCGGGTAGTTTTTGGCCTGCGCCAGATTGAGTGGATTTGAATGTCATGGAGTGATCTGACCTGAGTTAAATGTTGATCCGATCTTAGTGAGAATTTTTAGTCTGACTGATTTCACTGTAAACACAATTGTTGTTATCCACCGCACTTTCGAACAGTGCTAGGCGTAGAACTTTTCCAAAATAAGTTCAAGTCCCTCGCCTAACGTCAAACTTTTGCCTTTTACGATTCGAGCCCTGGTTGTAGAGTCAAACTTTCGCCTTTTTCTATTCGAGCCCCAATTGCAATGGCGCAACGTAATAATTAATTGGGTTTATTCAAAAAATAAGTGATATTAAGTTTCTTTTGAAATTTTAATCGTGGGAAATTTAGAAGAAAAATCTTTGGCTTTTTCAGAGATTTTGACAGCAACTTTTCGGGCAACCTCTTTGTAAATTGCAGCGACTACACCATCCGGATCAGAAACTACCGTTGGTTTTCCATTGTCGGCTTGCAAACGAATTTGCATATCCAATGGAAGAGCTCCTAAATAGTCCATCTTGTATTCTGTGGCCATATTTTTACCGCCATCTTCCCCAAAAATATGCTCTTTGTGACCACATTTGGTGCATATGTGAACAGCCATATTTTCTAAAATACCTAAAATTGGAACTCCAACTTTTTCAAACATTTTGATGCCTTTTTTTGCATCCAATAGCGCGATGTCTTGAGGCGTTGTCACAATGACAGCTCCAGTTATGGGCACACGTTGGCTTAATGTCAGTTGGATGTCCCCTGTTCCAGGGGGCATATCTACGACAAGATAATCGAGACTACGCCAATTTGTCTGCCTAAGCAATTGCTCCAAAGCTTGAGTAGCCATTGGACCTCTCCATATCATTGCTTCATCTTGGCCCACTAAAAAACCTATTGACATCACTTGAACGCCATAATTTTCTAATGGATCCATTGTTTTGCCATCTGAGCTCTCTGGCTTGCCATCAATTCCCATCATTTGGGGTTGGCTCGGGCCATAAATGTCTGCATCTAGTAGCCCAACCTGAGCACCTTCTGCCGCTAATGCAAGAGCAAGATTAACCGCTGTTGTACTTTTTCCAACTCCACCCTTTCCAGAAGCCACAGCAATAATATTTTTTACCTGAGGAAGTAGCTGTACACCCCTTTGTGCAGCATGAGCTACTACTTCGGATGAGACCTGAACTACCACATTGCCAATACCTGAAACTTTCTTAGCAGCAGCTGTAACCTCATTTCGCCACCAAGTAAACTGACTTTTGGCTGGATAGGCTAAAACTAGCTTAATTGACACATCATTACCAGTAATTTGTATATTTTTAATTGATTTTGAGCTAACAATATCCTTAGCAGTCAGTGGATCAATGACAGTTTTAAAGGCTTCAAGGACGGATTGCTCAGTAACGCTCATAAGATAACCCCGTTTTGGAAATAGTGATAGTCTACCCAAGGTAAGCAAACCCATAAAAATAAAGGTTGCTAGAGCTTAAAATAACCGAATCAGAAGAAAGAGATTCAAATGTCCGTTCGCCAGCTATTTGTTACTACAGCTCTCCCCTATGCCAATGGCCATTTCCACATCGGGCACATGATGGAGTACATCCAAGCTGATATTTGGGTAAGGTTTCAGCGAATGCAAGGGTCACAAGTATATTTTGTATGTGCAGATGACGCTCATGGTGCGCCCATCATGATTGCAGCAGAAAAGGCTGGCAAAACACCACAACAATTCGTGGCAGATATTGCAGCCGGAAGAAAGCCCTATTTAGATGGATTTAACATTGAGTTTGATAATTGGCACTCTACTGATGGTCCAGAAAACCATAAATTAGCTCAAGATATTTATAAAGATCTGCGTGCTGCGGGCTTCATATCAACCAAGGTCATTGAACAGTTTTTTGATCCTGAAAAAAATATGTTCTTGCCAGATCGATTTATCAAGGGTGAGTGTCCTAAATGTGGTGCCAAAGATCAATATGGGGATAGTTGTGAAGCCTGTGGAGCAGTATATGCACCCACAGACCTTAAGAATCCGTACTCAGCATTGTCAGGTGCAACACCAATTTTGAAATCATCCGAGCACTATTTTTTCAAATTATCCGATCCGCGCTGTTTAGAATTTTTAAAGAAATGGACACACCAAGCCGGTCGATTGCAGGCTGAGGTTCTAAATAAAATCAAAGAATGGTTTGAAAAAGACGAGCAAGGCAATGGCGGATTGGGAGACTGGGACATAAGTAGGGACGCCCCATATTTTGGAATAGAGATACCAGATGCTCCAGGTAAGTATTTTTACGTATGGCTTGACGCGCCGATTGGTTATCTAGCTGCCTTAAAAAATCATCTAGATAAAATTGGGGTAAATTATGATTCGTATATAAGTAATCCGCTCGTAGAGCAGTATCACTTTATCGGAAAAGATATTACTTATTTCCATACTTTATTTTTCCCAGCAATTTTAAATTTTAGCGGCCGCAAAACTCCAACTAGTATTTTTGTACATGGGTTCATCACTGTTCGCGGAGAAAAAATGAGCAAGAGTCGGGGGACAGGCATTGACCCCCTGAAATACCTCTCGATTGGCATGAACCCTGAATGGCTGAGGTACTACTTAGCTACGAAACTCAATGCGCGCAATGAAGACATCGACTTCAATCCTGATGACTTTATGGCGCGTGTTAACAGTGATTTAGTTGGGAAATTTATTAATATCGCATCACGTGCAGGTGGTTTTATAACGAAACAATTTAACGGCAGCCTTGGTGATTCATCCGGTGATGGAATCGCCCTCATAAATCAGCTGCAATCATCAATGCCTGCGATTAATCAACTTTATGAACAACGTGATTTCGCCAAGGCATTGAGAGAAATTATGTTACTTGCGGATCGAGTGAACGAGTATGTTGATCAAAACAAGCCTTGGGAACTCGCAAAAAACGAAAGCATGGGACATAGACTGCATGACGTTTGCACAACATGTATTCAATGTTTTAGAATTTTAACTTTGATGCTCAAACCTGTTTTGCCTAAACTTGCCAAAGATGTTGAGGCATTCTTAAATATCGCCCCATTGAGCTCTAATGATGCATCTGCGTTGCTACCATCGGGCCATAAAATTGGTGAATATAAACACTTAATGCAACGCGTAGATGGGAGGTTTCTTGACGAATTATTCGAAGCTCCTACCGAAGTGACAGCATCAATAGACCCCCCTGTCGGCGAAGAAATTGCACCTCAAATATCAATTGAAGATTTTTCTAAGATTGATCTTAGGATCGCTCTAATAACTGACTGCAAATCTGTGGATGGATCAATAAAACTGTTACAACTCACACTCGATGTTGGAGAGACCAAACCTCGTAATGTGTTTAGTGGAATTGCAAGCGTCTATAAACCGCAAGATCTAATTGGCAAACTCACTGTATTGGTTGCTAATTTAGCACCCCGAAAAATGAAATTTGGGGTCAGCGAGGGCATGGTTTTAGCAGCAAGTCACGCAGATGAAAAAAGCCATCCTGGAATTTACTTGTTAAATCCATCTGATGGCGCCAAACCGGGGATGAGAATTCATTAATAGAACCAGATATTGTTCGCAGTTGAAAATTCTTCGACGATTGACGAAAGAAAAAAGGTGACTTACCGGCCTTGTATGTTTATAAATTTCGAATTCAGGGACAGCTTTACTAGGTGGGGTAAACGCTCGGCGATGAGCTTTAATTGGTGTACCTTGAGGTAGTTGGAAATTAAGAAAATTTTTACCGCGATTTGAAATAAATTAATCAAGTTCGAGCCCCTCTATATAAGTTTTTTATTTATATGTGTTTTTGACCATCTGACTTTTTCTGTTTAACAGTGTTAATCTACACTCCCTATTAGATTGCAAAAACTTGGCTATGCGGTTTAGCAAAACCGGCGATACTCTTCTAAATTTTTTATTTTCAGAAACTAAAATTATGAAACTAACCGGTCGAATAATCTTTATTTTTGCTTGCCTAAGTGGTACGGCATCAATCCTACTATCTGCTTATGTCGCGCATATCGTCAACTTAGAAGAAATATCTCAGCGTGCACTTCAATCAGCCCTAAGTCATCAACAGTTTCACACTCTCGCACTTTTATTCCTGGGTTGGTTGATTCAGAAATCTAAGCGCAATTTATGGTTGTTGTTAAGTACTATATTTTTTATTTGCGGTATTTTCTTTTTTAGTTTTAATATTGTTGTGCAGCAACTTTTTGGAATACTCTATTTAAAGGCTTTTACCCCTTTGGGAGGAGTTTCGTTCATTTTAGGTTGGTTGTTATTGGCTTTATTCGGAATGTACGACAACGACTAAGATTAGTTTTGTATTTTGGTCACACCATGTAAAATTTTCGATAACTTTAAATATGAACCTGCAAGGCATTAAGCGAAAGATCACCTATGTTGCCACCTACGAGGCCATCGCATTCTTGTGCGGGACGCTTGGCTTTTTTAGCTTCAGTGACAGCAGCCTTGAGCGTGCAGGTGCTCTAGCTGTTTTCGGTTCACTCTTCGCGGTAAGCTGGAACTTCGGTTACAATGACTTGTTCGAGCAATGGGAGGCTAAAAGCCTTAAACGAGGTCGCAGCTTTGGTCGTCGCGCGCTGCATTCGGTGGGTTTTGAGGCCGGCTTTCTGGTTGTACTACTGCCTGTGGCGGCTTGGTGGCTTGATATCAGCTATCTGCGCTCCTTCATACTCAACCTAGGCTTAAATATTTTCTTTTTTGTCTACACATTTTCTTTTACATGGGCCTTTGATCGCTTATTCGGATTGCCAACTTCAGCGGCAACATCAGATAGAGTCTTTGAGTAATCATTGATACCTTTTTTGATATAAGCTGCACTTGTGTCAATTAATTTGATATTGGAAACAAAATAAAGCCACTATTTAATCTTGGTTGATGCGTCCAATTCATGTCACAGAATATATAACATTTTCCAATACATCGAATGTCGCCAACCTACGAGATCGCTGGTGGATAAACGTAGGATTTAAATAAATTAAACCCGTAGATCGTTCCAAACATCTTGCCTAACGATTAGTCCATCGACTACTTCAAAGCGATCAATAAATCGCATTTTTTCAAACGGCTTATTATCATTAAAAATTCCACTTAAAGTTCCGGAACAATAAACGATGGCACCCTCTCCCGTCCAGCATTCATCTATATTTTCAAAATTCTTTTCGATACTTTTGTAACGCGATTGCGCCCACTGATCTAATTCGTGCAATTGGGTCATTCGCACACCACTAGGAAAGCACATAAAAAAATGAGGCGCTATAAATGTTTGTGCTTTTTCTAAATTTCTTTCTTGCATTGACATTAAAAAAGAATGAACCAATTCTGATGCAACGGATCTTGATGCTCCGCCCTTTGTGAAAACCTTACTATCGCGTTGATAGGTGCTGGCTTCATTAACAAAAATAGTGGTTCCTGCTGGTGCAGCGGCAATGACTGAGCGAGCGGCAGTTGCAAGTCTTTGAACCAATCGCTCTTGAACGTCAGTTGGATAACCGGGTAATAACGTGACTGAAATAACTGGCATCGCTGATTCCCATTTTCATTTTTTATTGATTGTGTGACTTTACACGAAAGCGAACCCGCGCACAAATCAAACGTCTTGGCTTGCGTTAACTTTTTTACTATTGAATTCGAAGCCCTAGCCATGCGCCTAACTTTTCGCGTACGATTTTTCAGCGCCATGTGAAAAATTAAAGCTAGTGAGTAAATTGTAATTTACGATTGTCTAAAACTTGCTAACATCGGACGAGTTATGAGGGTTAATGCATCAATTAATTATTAACCACCCAAAAGGGTATCGTAATGAGTCCTTGAAAAGTCAATCCGAACAAATCCTTTTAAAGTAGTATCACTTCATGAAGCAAAACCGCCGTACTTTTTTGGTAACCGCCACAAGTTTTATTGGGACAGCATCATTTCCAGTTCTTTCACAGTCAACCTACCCAAGTCGATCAATTCGTATAGTGGTACCTTTCCCACCAGGCGGGTCAACAGACGTTGCAGCCCGGACAATAGCTGAGCGCCTTGCTAACGATTTTGGACAGCCGGTCATTATCGACAACCGCCCTGGTGCTGGGACAACCATAGCCGCAGCTCAAGTCGCAACCTCACCTGCTGATGGTCACACTCTGTATATCACTGGAACCATAAGCCACGCCTCTGCTTCCGCCCTGTACACCAACTTGCAATACGACCCCGTCAAGTCATTCGAGGCTGTCGGCTTTGTTACTGAGTCACCATTTATATTGGTTGTTAATAGCACATCGCCCTATCGCACCGTACAAGACCTCATTCAAGCGACAAGAGCTCAGCAAGGTGCAGTTACTTATTCATCAAGTGGTAACGGCGCAGCACCTCACCTCAGTACTGAACTCATTGCACGGTCTGCAGGTGTAAAGTTCCTGCACATTCCATATAAGGGCGTTGGTCCTGCATTGATGGCGTTATTGGCTAATGAAGTGCACTTCACCGTGGCTGATGCTGCTGCGGTACCTCACATCACAAGTGGCCGATTACGCGCTTTGTCGGTACTGAGCGCAAATCCGTCTTCCATGCTAGCGGGAGTAGCTGGACTCTCAGCCTCAGGCGTATCGGACGTCGATATTTCGAGTAATCTTGGAATTCTTGCTCCAGCGGGTACACCTGCAGCAATTCTTGACCGTCTCAATTCAAGCATCAATCGAGCACTCGCTCAGGATGAGATTAAAGCGAAGCTGTCGGGACTTGGACAAATGGCAGCTCCTCGCTCAAGGGCTGACTTTCAGCGCACACTAACAAACGACGTTAGACGTTACGCAAGCGTCGTAAAAGAAGTGGGAATCCGAATAGATTAACTACGCTTAAAGTTTGATTGCCTAAACATTTTACTCAAACCCAATAAAATTTATCGAACTACTTGCGTGATTTTTTTTGAAAAATAGCTAATCAAATGCAGGCTTTGACTTAGTTGGATTTGCCAGATCTCATGCGCCCACTTGCTGGAACGATTTTATTTTTTGGATTTGTTGTTCTTACTTATTAAAGAAGTTTTTTAAAAAAATTATTTAACTTTGCGATCTTTGGTCATCAGAGGTTTCATACCCACCCCGATACTGAATCAACAGATGCGTTATGATCAATTTTTAAAAATTGTGTCATTCATTTTTGATCTTTCCAACCGATCTTGCCGCGTTTCTCGAATTGTTGCGCCTGCATGGTGATGCGGCCTACGGTTTAATCTTTGCATTCGCCTCCTCGCATAGTCTGCTGCTTGCACTTTTTGCAGGTTATGCCTCCAGTTCAGGCGCTCTTAATCTTGGAACCCTCATTGCGGTTGTCTGGGCAGGCAGTTTTATGGGGGATGTGATCCGCTTTTGGATCGGACGTCGTTTCGGCAACAAATGGCTTTTACCTTTTACACTACTTCACCGAACCAGCCAAATCGTTGTCAAGTTGGTGGATCGCTATTACGTATGGCTGATTCTGTTGCATCGCTATCCTCACGGCATTCGCGGCGTCGCTGGTTTTGCGTACGGTATGTCACGACTACCCTGGCTCATCTTCTTGGCGTTCAATTTCGTGGCAGCTGGGCTATGGTCTGGTGTTGTTCTTGCGGCTGGCCATATGTTTGGTCAAATCTCGGAAGAGATAATGAGCGATGCTTTTTCTGGTTTGGGCATGGTCATGCTGATTATTTTTCTCGTGCTGTCGTGGATACTTAGCAGGAAACTTGAACGCGTCGCCGAAAGAAGTTGAACCATAGCAAAAATCCAATATCGACCATATCGTATTAATTAACATCCACGAAATGTATCTGTTTTATGCTTAATTAATTAATGTAGTTAATCCTTGTGATTTAGCCTACTTTTAGCCTACTACTAGAAAGAACTTGTTTCCCGTATGAATTTTGTGGATATAGCAATTGAAAGCTCCCAATCAGACTAACATACGCGATAGTCATTTTTTGAGTCAGTTATTTATATATTGGAGATTCGGATGAGTAATAAATTTTTCTCTGTCTTGCTTGCTTTGGTGGTTAGCTTTTCATGTTTAACAGCAGAGGCTGCAAAACGCATGGGATCGGGCAAATCTGTGGGTCAACAATCCAATAATGTTTCTCAAACTCAAGGTGCCAAGCCCGCGCAAAACGCAACTCCTGCTTCACCTGCCGCAGCACCTGCGGCTGCACCACAAAGCAGACCATGGGGGGCGATGCTGGGCGGACTTGCCGCTGGACTTGGACTTGCATGGTTGGCAAGTTCTATGGGTTTTGGCGCAGAACTCGGTCAGTTCATGATGTTTGGTCTTATTGCCTTGGGCATCATGTTGGTCGTTGGTTACTTCATGCGCCGAAGAGCTGCAGCAAATACTTCTGATGTAAATACAAGCCCTTTGGCATTTCAAGGAGCTGGAGCTACACCGCCGGTTCAACAACAAACAACTCAATTCAACACACATCCTACTACCGCCTCTGCATCCTCTGGTAGCATGATTGGTTCAGCAGTCAGCGAGTTTCAACCCACATGGTCTATACCTGCTGGATTTGATTCTGAGGGATTTGTATCTAAGGCTAGAGAAAACTTTGTGATCATGCAAGATGCATGGGATCGATCTGATACTGCGAGCCTGCGCAATCTAATGACGGACGAGATGTTGACACAAATCAAAGCTCAAATTGCCGAGCGTGATGCAACAACCGCTGTGGGGCAAATGACCAAAACTGAAGTGGTCACCTTAGACGCCAAGTTATTAGGTATTGAGGAGTCTGCTCAAGGACACCTCGCCAGTGTTGAATTTTCTGGAACGATCCGAGAAGAAATAGGCGTACAGCCCGAAACCTTTAAAGAGGTCTGGAACATGTCACTCAGCAAAACCGCTAACAGTGGTTGGTTGGTGGCTGGCATACAGGCGATTTAAAAATCAACATCAATTTGTACCTGAAAAACATTTCAGGTATAAATTTTCTAATCCTTAATTCAATGCGCCATAAAAAAATAACAATTGCTGCTGGCCTCTTTTTTGTCATTCAATCAGCATTGGCACTTTCTTTAAGCATCCCAAAGTCCTTGATTGATATTGGCGTTGCAAAAAAATTTCCTAAGGAAAAATTAACTATTACTTTAGACAAACCAGTCACTAAGTTCAGTAAAGAACGACAAAAGATTGAATTGTGTGGAGTTTGGACAAGTAAATTGCCACAACGTTCGGGAGATTTTTGTATTGATACACAACCCGTTTGGAATAAAGAAAAGGGAGATATTGAAATCTCCAAAGTCAATGTCCTAAAGCTTACTGCAAGCGATGGCAAAGAGTTATCGGGAACTGTTACAAACACTTTAAACACTACCCTTTTAACGCTATTGGATGGAACTTCTGTTTATCACGTACCCGACATGGTAGGAAAAAGACTTGATGCCATAGAAGTGCAAGAGAGTAGTTTTAAACTGATTTTCTAACTTCTTAAAATAAATGTTCTTCCTCGAACGACAAGTCATAGTCTATTGTTAGCTCCGCATCTTCGTTAATATCGCAAAGCGCAATCAGATTATTGCGCCAATCAAATTCTAGATTGGGTTGCTTTGAGTGATTCAGATAAATTTGTAAATGCAAGGTATTGAATCCTTGCCTAGGAACCAAAATCTCGTCATCATCAACATAGCTAAATATATCAATCAGTGTTTTTACACCAACAGGTAACTTTTCAATCTCCTCTGGTCTAAAGACAACATCATTATTTGGAGTCAAACTCAATAATGGATAAAAGCCTTTTGGAATATCTCTCAAAGCAAATACTCCGATTCCGTGAATCTTAGACGCGCCTAAGCGGCAATAAATCTGATCTTTTAAATGGTTGAGTAATTTTTCTTTATGAGTTTGTAACATTTGTTTCAATCAATTGACGACCTACTAGTGCAAAACCACCTATTAAATTGAATCAATAAATAAGAACTGTTCAAGTATCCATATGACCCACAATGATACATACATTCATAAGGATGATCTACAAGTCAGTCCAGCCCCCCCTACTTAGCTAATATCCATTGGTTGATCGGTTTGTTTAACGGCTTCGGGTTCCCCTGCCGACACCCCAATAAAGGTACGGATAAGTATGGATAGTTTTGATTCTTTGGAACGAGCCCGCGCGCAATGGCGGTGGCGAGGCAAGGACCGCCCAGCGTTTGCAGATCTCCCTAAGGAAGGACAGGTTTCCGTGTGGAATTTTCCGCGTCCACCAGTACTCGTTCGCGACAAGCGCGAGATCGTGGTGCGCTGGGGCAAGACCCTGTTGGCTCAAACACGTGGCGCTTGGGCGGTAAGGGAGACCTCACACCCGCCTACCTTTTATCTTCCGATGTCTGACGTGAAGGATGCGCTGTTGCGTCCCGCAGGCCAAGGCTCATTTTGCGAGTGGAAAGGGCCTGCGCATTATTGGGATCTGATGGATGGTGAGCGTCGCTTGCCTCATGTCTCTTGGAGCTATCCGCAACCCTTGGCTGGAGCAGAGCCGCTGGCTGATTGCATTGCTTTTTACGCACACAATCTGGACTGCACAGTAGACGGCGTACAGGTTGTTGCACAGTCTGGAGGTTTCTATGGCAGATGGATCACACCTGATCTGTCTGGGCCATTTAAGGGGGAGCCCAACAGTAACGATTGGTGAGAATAGAATTTAAACAGGAAAGCGGCGCATGGCGACTAAGACAAAACTAAATTCAATCAAGCCCTAAAGAAGATAAATCAGGATGATGTTGATGAAATTCAGTTGAAGACTCAAGTGCTTGACCAAGTGACAGAACCGTCCTTTCTTGAAAAGGTTTACCAACAATCTGTAATCCAAGTGGCAATCCATTAAAGAGCCCTGCTGGAAGAGAAAGAGCACACAAGCCGAGGTAGTTAATTGGACGAGTTAAATATCCTGGCATCAATGCAGTTTCAACCACATCATTAATTGCAATTGCGGGTATAGCAACTGTTGGTAATAAAATTGCATCGTACGGCTCAAACCATTGCGCAAAAATTTGACGTTGTTCACCCATCGTGCGCAATGACTGTGCGTACTCTCCAGGCTTAAATTTTTCTGCAGCTTGCATGCGTTGACGAACAGCAGGTCCAAGAGGTACTGACATGTCATTCACATAATCACGGTGCAAGGAATATGCTTCCGACGCAATGATGCGTCCAGTCTGTTCTGCCAAATCAAAAAACCAATCAGGCAATTGCTTGCTTATCACGACTGCTCCTAATGATTCAAATACCCGTGCAGCATTTTCCCAAGACTCGATCACAGCAGGATGCGTAAAAGAAGGTAATTGTTTAACCTCAGGTAAGACTAATCGCATTCCTCTCACAGAACGTGGCTCTTTAGAAAAGTTTTCTAATGGTTGTCCTAATGTCGTCTCATCGCGGAGGTCGGGTTTTGACAATGCATCGAGTATCAGTGCGCAATCGCGTACGTTACGCGCCATCGGACCAATCGAATCTAAGGTCCAACTCAACAAACCTGTTGCATGCAAACTAATACGACCGTAAGTGACCTTTAAACCAGTCAGTCCATTAAAGGCACTAGGAATACGTACCGATCCACCCGTATCACTTCCGATACCCACTGGAGAAAATCCTGCAGCCACTGCAACCCCTGCTCCACTGGATGAGCCGCCAGGTACACGATGTACTTTTAAATCCCACGGGTTATGCGGCGTTCCCATTAATGGATTGGTACCCCATCCACCGAACGCAAATTCAGTCATATGCAATTTGCCCAAGGGAACCATGCCCGCTTGAAGCAACAGCTCTACAGTGGCACTGGTCTGCGTGGCTTGACGTTTTAAATAATGTTTTGACCCGAGGGTACAAATATGCCCTTCTATATCCAGCAAATCCTTTAGAACAACTGGCAGGCCATGCAAAGGACCCAATGGCAGTCCGCTTGATCTTGCTTGGTCAGCTGCTTTGGACAAAATGCACGCTTGGTCAACATAAACCTCAGTCATTGAATGCAAAGTGCCATCGGCCTTTTTTATACGCTCAAGCAAATGAGTCGTGAGCTCAAGTGAAGATAACTTGCCACGTTTTAATAACGATTGAAGTTCAGTCAAACCCATCCATGAAAGTGACATATTGAGCCTTCTCTTTTCTCTGAAAGGTGGTTACCTGGTGAAATCAAATCGGTTCGACCCGATTTGAGGTCAAACCATCCTAAATGTCCAATGGCTTACGCTGTTAACGAAACACTACCATCAGGTGCAGGTGCTTTTTTAAGAATACCAGTACGAACAGCGGTGGCCGATTTCCATGATTGTAGTTTGCCAGTTGCGTGCGCACCTAGTGTAGGACGGACTGCCTTAGTGTGTATTGGCACTTTTCACTTCGTGCGTTATGCTAGAACCTTTAGCAACATTCGAGTGGTTTACGCCACACTTAAATATTTTCACATACAACAATGAAAAAATCAAACACTCTCCTTTTTGCATTTTTAACTTCCCTCACATTGACGCCCTCTGCAGTTGCGCAAGAGGTTGATTCTTGGCCTGCCAAACACGTACAGATCATTGTGCCATTTGCAGCTGGATCACTCACAGATATAGCTGCACGCGCAATTGCTAATCAATTAACTCAGCAACTCAATCAACCGTTTGTTGTCGAGAATAAAGGCGGTGCTGGCGGCACCATTGGTACAAATACTGTCGCCAAGGCGCCTGCTGACGGATACACGTTGGTTTTCACAGATAGTTCATTCATGATTTCTGCAGCGCTTTATCCCAAGCTACCCTACGATCCATTCAAAGACTTGCTACCTGTCACTCTTGCTGTTGAAGCACCAGCGGTCATGATAGTTCGAACAAACCTGGCTGTCTCCAATGTGCGAGATTTTGTTGCAATGGCTAAAGCCAAACCCAGTGAGCTCAATTTTGGTTCGGGCGGTATTGGCTCATCGGGTCACCTGTCCACTGAACTCTTCATGTCACAAACTGGAACAAAACTGGTGCACGTTCCTTTTAAAGGCGTTGGTGCGGCCATCACGGAAATCATTGCCAACCGTTTAGATTTGGCGCTTCCAAGCCTAGGTGCTGCAGCGGGACAGATTCGAAATGGTACAGTCAAGCCCTTAGCAGTGACTGGCAATCAACGCGTAGTAGCATATCCTGACATACCCACCTTTGCTCAAGCGGGCTATCCAGATTTTGATGTTTCATTTCGCTTTGGTTTTTTGGTGCCTAGCTCAACACCACCAGCAATCATTTCGCGCCTTCAAAATGAAATCGCCAAAGCATTGCAGCATCCCCAGCTACAACAATTTTTGGCAACGCAAGGTGCAACAGGCATCGACATCCGCACGTCAGCTTATTCGCAAATCATTGCACGTGAAATCGGCGTATGGCGCGGGGTTATTCAAAAAGCAGGAATCAAAGCTGATTGATCCCTGAACATCATTCACTAACAATAAATAAGCAACATGAGACAAGACAACCTACTTCCCACTTTTAGAGCACCAGCAGGCGCATGCGACGCTCATTTCCATATCTTTGGTGACCCCACTGTGTATCCCTATCAAGATCCCAAACTGAGATACAAACCACCCTACGCACCCTTATCCGAATACATGAAGACCGCTAATCATCTTGGCTTTGAACGTTTTGTGGTTGTTCAACCCAGCGCGTATGGACGCGACAACAGTTGTCTTGTTGATGCAATGAAAGAATTGGGTGTCTCCAAATGCCGCTCCATTGTTGATGTTGATGATGACGTGAGTGATACAGAACTTGAAAAACTCAATGCATTGGGCGCGCGAGGTGTACGTATCAATGTGTCGCCTATTCATCCCTATGAAGATGGACTTGCAGATCGTCTACTCAAACGCATAGGCCGCATGGAAGCGCGTTGTGCTGAAATTGGTTGGCAACTTGACTTTTTGTTGCCTGGTTGGCTCACTGAACATTTACTCGAACGCATGTCTAAGCTCAAAGTGAACTTCACATTGGCACACATGGGCATGTTGCTTGCCAAAGATGGACCTAATCAACCGGGTCTAAATAGACTGATTGATTTGCTAGTCAATGGCAACGGCCATTGCTGGATCAAACTCACTGCTGTGTATCGAATGTCAAAAGTACCTGGGTATACCGATGCAGAACCGATCGTGCACAGATTAATGGATGCCGCATTAAATCGATTGATATGGGGCAGTGATGATCCGCATGCATCATTTGCGGATCAGGTGGGCTCCGTTGAACTTTTTAATTTACTAGGGGAATGGGCACCCGATGAAGCATCTCGCAAAGCAATTTTGCTAGACAACCCTGTCAAACTCTATGGCTTCTAATAAGGTTCAAAAGTACCGATCTTGCTTTTATAAACCCAGAAAATCTGTCTTGCCCACATCAACACCGTTGTGGCGCAAAATATTGTATGCAGTGGTGATATGAAAGTAAAAATTAGGAATAATCCACGTTAATAGGTACTGATCACCGATAAATTCAAATTTCCACTCGCCAATAGAAAACTTAATTTCTTTATCAGCAGAACCTTCCATTTGCTCGGGCTTAAGGGCATCTAGAAAATTAATGGTTTTAGAAATTCTTTCTTGTAATTCGGTAAAAGTTGCCTCATTATCTTCAAACTTGGGTATATCAACGCATGCTAATCGGGCCAAACCATTCTTTGCTTGATCACAAGTAATTTGAACTTGTTTAGTTAAAGCAAACATATCCAAAAATAATCGAGATCCCAACACTACTTTTTGATCAATTTTTTTATTGGAACTATGTGTTTCAGCTTTTATTAAAATGGCAGATAGATTAACCAGCATTTTTTTGAATTGCGGAACGGATGCGTGATACATTGAGATTGCCATTTTTATTTTCCCTTGAGTGCTTGAATGAAGACTAACAATTTTAAACTTAACAAACAATCCAAAATAATCATCACCGTCGGACTGGTCGGCTGTTTTTTAACGTCACTGACAGGATCAACGGCATTTATGCTGGCCAAGAACTGGGATAACCAAGAAGGTTTTTCAGAGCTTCATTACCGCATGTTCATTGCGTATCCAGCAGCTTGTGTCGTCGTTTTTTTTAGTATTTCCTTACCTGGTGCCTAATCTAACTGCGGCTTTAGAAAAAAAATTAGCCTGAAAAATGACTATCTAAAGTTTCTATTCCTTTGCTGTGCCTTTTTGTTGCCGCAAATACAAATCAAATACGTGCAATAAACCCGCAAAAAATATGCAAGTCATTGAAATAATCGATATAGATTCTTCAGCAGAGATTCGAAATGCCACCATCAGACAAAAACCTGGGGCCAACACAATATTCAATTCTAAAAAATTCAGACCTTTCTGAGTACGCTTAAAACGTAAATTAAGAAAGATCCATTCCAATAGGAAAATGAAAAGGACTACGTCAAGTAGCCATACTGGAACTTTGTAATCCATCAAATATATGACGTCATTAAAGACAATCAACTATTGCGATTAACAATGACGACGATTGTCACGATGATGCTTGCAATAACAGAAAATATAATAATTCCTGCGAGGTAGTAAATGGCGGCTTTGTTTTTTATTTTTTCAGCAATTGATTTTTTCATGATGTTATTCTGTCATTTATTTAAAAGAGAAACAAGTAAGAATTAATATTCAATCGTTACTTACTTTCACGCCTTTCCAAAAAGCCACATAATTTTTGATTTGACTGGCTTCTTGCTTGGGTGTTGGATAAAACCACGCGGCGGACTCATTCAATGCTCCATTGACTGAAACATCGTAGTAATGGGCGACACCTTTCCAAGCACAAGTCGTTTGTTTATCTGAGTTTATAAAAAACTGGGTATTCAAGGATGTCATTGGGAAATAGTGATTCCCCTCAACAACAACTGTGGCATCAGAACTTGCCAAAACTTCATTATTCCAAACTGCTTTCATCACTTACTCCTATTAATTGATGGAATATTAAACCAAATCAAGCCAAACCAGCGCTTAGGATCTGTCCAGACAGGCCCCACGTCCAATCCTTGCGACATGGCAATTTTTTGAATGCTATCTAATGAAAATTTGTAAGAGTTTTCAGTGTGCAAGGTTTCGCCCTCTTCCAGAGTAAATATTTGTTTATCAATTTTTATTTCTTGTTTTTTCATACTCACCAAATGCATTTCTATGCGATGCATGGGCGCATTATAAAAAGCCCAATGTGAAAATTGTGCGAGATCAAAATTACTATTCAATTCTTTATTCGCTCGTACCAAAAGATTTAAATTAAAAGCAGCGGTAACGCCCTGTGCATCGTTATAGGCTTGGTGAATGATGTTGGGTGCCTTCAATAAGTCAACGCCTAGCAACAATGCGCCTCCTGGCAAATGTTCAACACAATTAGCAAAAAACTCTTGAACCTCATGAGGTGAGAAGTTACCAATGGTTGAACCCGGGAAAAAAGCAATTCGACGTTGTGCCTCTTGCATACAGGGTGGCAGCGACCAATCTTTTGAGTAATCTGCAACGATCGGTTTGATATTTAGTTTAGGAAATTCAAAACTTAACTCTTTAGCGGCAGCATTTAAATGCTCGCCTGAGATATCCATAGGCAAAAATGAAATCGGCGAATCCATCTCTCGCAATAAAAAACGAACTTTGGTTAATGACCCTGCCCCCAATTCAATCAACTCAGCCTTGGCGCCCATGTGCTTTGCAATATCTGCAGCATGCTCTTTTAAGATCAAAAGTTCAGTACGGGTTGGATAATATTCGGGAAGATCACAAATCTGATCAAACAATAACGAGCCTTTGACATCGTAAAAATATTTAGGAGAAATATGTTTGTTGGTTTGCAACAAGGCATTTAGCAAATCACGTTCAAAATCCTGGCGACTTGAATCCATCACTTGCGATCTCGGGCTAAGCGAAGACCCGTAATTTGCCAACTCGCTGTGGGTGGAAAGAAGTTTCTATAGGTTTTGCGAGTGTGCCCTTGAGACGTTGCCCAACTTGACCCGCGCAAGACTTGCTGACCCACCATGAATTTACCGTTGTATTCACGAATCGCTCCATCCATAGGTATAAATCCTGGATAAGGTTCATAAGCAGAACGCGTCCATTGCCAAGCCTGACCCAGCATGTGTTGCATGTCATGATGATCGAACGCGTGCTCCCATTCAAACTCAGTAGGCAACCGCGCACCTCGCCATTGTGCAAACGCATCAGCTTCAAAGAAATTTAAATGTGTGACAGCATGATTGCGATTCAATGAAGTTGTGCCTTCTACACCAAAAATTTTCCACGTTTTCGAATCATTGAAAGCGCTTTGGGGAGCAAGCCAATAGGCTGGCGATTGATAGCCCGTGCGATTAACCCAAGCCCATCCTTCAGACAACCAAAGCGATGCATTTTCATATCCACCATCGGCAATAAATTCCAAGTACTCGCCGCAAGTGATCAATTGGCTAGAAATTTCAAATGCCTCTAACCAGCGTTTATGTTTGGGTTGCTCATTATCAAACGAAAAGTCTTGATATTCACCTTTGTTTTTACCCAGTTCAGATAAACCCGCATCCAACTGAAGCCATTGAGGTTTAGATGTTATATCTTGCAATCCTTGGCTTGTATTTAAATTCAATCCACTTTTGGGTAACAGTGGATTACAAGAAAATAAATGCAAGGCATCGGTGATCATTAACTCTTGATGCTGCTGTTCATGATTGATACCCAATTCAATCAAATAAAAAATATTTTCTGAAATATGATGTTCAATGCTTGGCAACCATTTTAATAATGCATGAGTCACATAATCGCGATAAGCCATCACCTCTGCAAGGGCTGGTCTTGTTAATAAGCCTCTTTGAGGACGCGGCTGTCTAGGGCCCATACTTTCATAATATGAATTGAACAAATAATGAAATTGTGAATTGAATGCCTTGTAATTAGCGCAATGCGGCATCAACACCACGTTCTCCCAAAACCAAGTGGTATGACCCAAATGCCATTTGCTTGGACTTGCATCAGGCATTGACTGCACGCATTGGTCTTCTTCGGACAACTGCTCAACCAAATTTTGTGTCAATTGACGAATCTGTTCAAAGCGTGAAGCCAAAGATTGATGAAATGATTGTGACGGAATAGAAATAGGAATAGAAATAGGATGTGTCAAAAGCTTTTATTAACCGCCATGGCCCTTAATATATGTTTCAAGAAACTTAATCTGACTGTCTTGTGACTCAATAATATTTTTTACCAAGTCTCCGATAGAAATAACTCCAACGACTTTTTTCTGCTCAACAATTGGCAAGTGGCGAATATGTTTATGCACCATGATTGCCATGCACTCATCTAAACTATTAGAAAGAGAAACAGTCAAGGGATTAGCAGTCATAATTTCTGCAATAAGTGTTGACTTAGGATCGCGATGGGGCAACAAAACCTTGATCGCACAATCACCTTGAGAAACAATTCCAACCAATTGCCCGCCATCGATAACAAGAATCGAGCGAACTCTGTTATCACGCATCAATTTTAATGCATCTTCTGTTGAATCTTTTGAACCAACAGAGAAAATGGTGTTATTTTTTTTATCAATGCAATGTTTTACGGTTGTCATATCAGTTTATTGAAGGAAGTATTTGTGGGGTATTATTATTTTATAGTATTATTAAATATTAATTTTTTACTAGACACTGAAATAATTTAATAGGGGAATGAGATGGAAAAACCAATCCAAGATCAAAGCCAATCTTCTAAGTTGGAAAATATGTTTGAAAGTTGGGCCGACCCTCTAGGTAATCTTTTTGTATCTATTTTTCATCGGATTACTCTTTTTGGAATAGGTGCAGCAACCGTATGGTCCTCGATTGATACTTTTTTAGTAATAATAGGCAAAGGTGCAGCATCCATTCAAGATTTACTCCTACTTTTTATCTTCTTAGAAATTGGCGCGATGGTAGGTATTTATTTCAAAACCAATCATATGCCTGTGCGCTTCCTCATTTATGTTGCAATCACTGCCGTTACAAGACTGATCATTGACTTGGTCAATACCCAGCATGAGGCTAATTTAGGAATCTTGTTATTAGGTTCGACTATTTTTATCCTTGCACTAGCCAACGCACTTGTTCGATATGCCTCTTACAAATTTCCATCGGCTCCGAGCGACTCAAATTAAAACAATTTTTTAGATGCGGATTTAAATTTTTAAATTACCAAGGTATTTCAACACCCTTGTAATCTACAAAATATGCACCTGACTTGAGGGGCAGATTTTTTAAAGTTGTCAGCATCCCATGTACAGACTCTGTGGGATCCAAGAGTTGCACCTGAGAGCTTACAAAAGGACTAGAAAGTTTAGACCTAACGGTTCCAGGCTGAAGGGCAACGATGCGCAAATGAGGATTTTTACGGTGCAACTCTATCGCTGCCGTTTGAAGCATCATATTAATGGCTGCTTTTGACGCACGGTATCCATACCATCCGCCCTTCTTGTTATCCGAGATACTTCCCACCCTAGCCGACAGCTTCGCATAGATCGACGCTCCACTCGCTAATAACGGAGAGAAATGACTCAGCACTATGGCAGGCCCGATTGCGTTAACGCAAAAGGTCTGCATTAAATGGTCAAAGTTCAAGCTATTGAGTAATTTCTCTGGCCCTATACCATTGATGTTCAATGCGCCCGTTGCGTCAATGATAATTTCAAAAGGCCCAAGATCACTGACTTTTAATGCTTGAAAACGGATGGAGTCAGAATCTAATAGATCAAAGTTGTTACCCGGCTCTCGTGATATGCCTTCGACGTGGGTGCATTGAGGATCCGCAAGAAACGAGTCTAAAAATGCACAACCAATTGCACCCTTTGAGCCAATAACCAGTGCCTTGTACTCACCCAATGCAAATAGCGGGCAACTCACGCTTTTTTAGCATATGCCGAGCACCAACCCTTTGCAGCCACTTGTTTACCAGCAAAAAGTGGGCAGCCGCCTGCAGCAGCGTTAGCAGAGCCTTGAAACAAAGCACAGTTGGAGCACAACTGTCCAGCAGCGTATTTTGGCTGCTTGGCTTTGTCTACTTTTGTAGCATCTGCCTTGTAGCTCAAAGCTGTTGCCTGTGCATCTGTCTCCACCACCATCGCTTGAGCGTTAGCGTGGCTTACAGCACTTAAAGCCAACCCGCTTGCAGCGGCTTGCATTAAAAATATTCTTCGGTTGCTTTCAACTTTGATAGCCATGATTATCTCCTTTGATAAAAACCAGAAAATGCTGGCGATGATTAAACGGGTCTTTTCTTAAAAAACGATTGAATGTTTGGGCGAATTTTTAAGAATTTTTCGTACCCAAAATCCATAATGTCCATTGCTCCAGGAATTTTTGCGATACTTGCAAGCTTTCTCCAACCAGGCAATTGCTCCCAGACATGTACGAACGCCGCAGCACCTGATACCAAATCTCCATTAGGCTTTATTGCGTGGAATCTCTTCATCAGCGATTCTTTGCTCTGTCCCAGCGGGGGAATGAAGTCTGATGCAGATACATCAACCCAATTAATTTGGCCTTCGGGTGCGATTTTTTTGTACTGGTTGATCTCCAAGGTACATATTGGGCAAGACCCGTCATAGAGTACATTCGTACAGTTGTTTTCAATAGCCATTGTTAAATAGAATCCCTAAAAATTTCTTCGTCAGAATCTTCATGAACAAAAAAGATCCTTATGGGTGAAATGGTGTTGTCGTAAATAATTTGACCTTTGTATGCAAAGGTGGCTATTTCAAGAAATTCTTCGGAAGCATTACGTTGTTCAATATGAAGATTAGCTAAAGTTAACCTGTCGATTCGAATTTTATTTTTTAGTTTTAAAAATAGACTCCTCATTTGCAACTCATCTTCAACATGATGAATCCACTGCCAAGCAGTACCAGATGGAATGCGTCTACCTTTACCCGATAGATTGACGAGCATGTAAGTAATTTTCATTTTTTATTTACTCATGCACGAGACTATTGCTAAATTTGTATAAATCAAAAACAGAGTTAGGCGCCTTGGGTAATTTATCTTTGACAAGGGGCTTGTTAAGTTTTGAAATGACGATGCTTATACTTGCAGCTGATATTTTAGAATCGTTTTTAATTAATTTATTTAATGGAAGTTGTTGTAGCCAATATTTGCTAATTTCATCTAACTCATTTTTAAGCTTTGTTATGGCTACACTTTCAGAGGTCGTTGATTTATTTTTTAAAATCTTCTCGCTGCTATCAAAACATACGGCAATATCCCAAACAGTTAAATCATCTACGCATCTTTGAAGCATATAACCGCCTCCAGGACCACGCTGGGCAACAACCACCCCGCCGTCTTTTAAATTCTTCATCAGGCCTTCAATAAATGAAATGGACATATTGATCTGTTTTGCAAGATCCGCGATAGTCGTTGACCGATAGGTAGGAGAGGATGCAATACGCGACACCAAATCGAGACCAACATGGAATCTTCTACTTAACATTTCATACTCCAGCAGTTGAGTAGATATATTAACACTGGAGATTATCAATCTCTACAATTAAACTAAAATATAGTAAAATAATTACTCAAAATCTATACAAAAGGATAAAAATGAAAGAGAATCTTAATTATCACGCACCTGCTCACAAAATCGGCGCGGTATCAAGCCTCAGCAGCGTACCAACGCCAACACTGCGAATTTGGGAGCTTCGATATGACGCCTTCACACCTCACAAAACTCTGGGGAAGCATCGACTTTATACAGATGAGGACGTCTTAAAAGCAACTCTTCTAAAAAGATTAACCGAGCAAGGCCACGCCATCAGCAATATTGCAAGACTTTCACAAAAAGCGCTCAGCGACCTTTTGCAACAACAGCAAGTGTCCAATCTTTCAAAATCTCAGTCCTCAGCGACAGAGCAACTGGTTTCTGTGGCGGTTGTAGGACTGGCTCTTGCAGGAAGAATTGAGTCAAAAAAATTCACACTCAGCTTTAACAAACTATCCATAAAAGTAACCGATATTTTTGACGATTTATCAACTGCGTTACGGTCGGAATTTCAAGAACAACCTGAAATATTAATTGTAAAAATTAACTCACTGCACGCAGGCATCCAATTCGATATACACAAGCTTGTTCAAATCAGCAAGGCTATTCAAATCATTGTTCTTTACAATTTTGGACAAGAAAATATCATTGAATCCATGAAATTATCAGGTATTCTCGTACGAAGAGAGCCCATACCCGACACCGAATTGGCTGATTTAATTAATTCAGTCTTACTCATTGACGCATCGCAAACTACACAGGCACTGACTTCAAGGACTCTCATACCACCCCGTAAATACAACGATACAACCTTAATGCACATCGCAAGAATTTCGTCAAATGTACTGTGCGAGTGTCCGCGTCATATTGCAGAAATCATCACACAATTGGCCAGCTTTGAGCAATACAGCCACGAATGCCTTAACAAGTCGAATGAGGATGCCCATCTACACGCCTACCTGAGCGCAGTTTCGGGATCAGCTAGAGCTCTCTTTGAAAGCGCCCTAGAAATGGTGGCTCAACACGAAAATATAAATCTTCAAGAAGTGCCCAAATGAAAAACCAGCGCAAACTTTCATCATTAATGATTGAGTTATGTAATATGGTTGTAATGATCATACGATCTAATATCGCATGATCACAATCGTTATAGCCTCATATCAATACGGACACTTAGCAGCACACTGCATTGAGTCGGTACTTTCGCAATCAAAAATGCCGCAGTCCATATTTTTTGTTGATGATGGTGCAAATGATTGCCATCACCTACCAGCTCTTTATCCAGAAATAAATTATGTTTTTAGAAGAAAAAATTGGGGAATCGTCAATAATTTTCAGGATATGTTGATGAAAGTCAGTACTGAATACGTTATGTTTTTGGGTGCCGATAATTGGCTAAGATCGGACGCTATTGAACTTTTATCTAAAAATCACACAGATATCGTCACTTACGATATTGTGGTCACGGGTGAATTAAAAGATGAAATGAATGATCGTGTACCACTTAAAACGACGCCCTACAAAGGTGATTTATATTGGAGTCGGCATAACGCACATCACGGTTCGATGATGTACAGAACTGCTTTGGCAAAGAAAATTGGATATAGAAAAAATGATGTAAATCACCCGCAAGAGGACTGGAATTTATGGGATCAAATGCTCAAACATGAAGCCACTGTTTCTAGCATCAATCAAGGACTTTTATACTATCGAAGACACAGAGAAAACTTTTTAAAATATACGGCAGAAATCAATCAACTATCATCAATTCGGCACGACATGACTCAAGGTCATGAGCTAATAGAAAGTAATTTATAGTTCATACAGATCGTAATGAATTTCAAGCTAACTTATCAAGTCAGTTACGTTTTAAAAAATCAATCAATTCTCTGAAAATTAAAATATTGATGGATTGACGCTGTGCACATTGACACGACTTGTGGCTACTGCACGAACGCCCTGCTCGTTAAGCATCCACTGAACTGGGTGTGATGCTATTTGCAAAACAAACCTTCGCGTGTTGATTTGCAAACATAAATCTGAATGTCTTTGTAGTTTTTGCAAAAGCCAATCAGGAACGATGTCAAAGGATGCACTCAGAATCAAAGCGAAAAATGGTTTTTCAGTAAACTCAACAGAATAAGACTCAATAGAGTGAAGAGTCTCACGCGTTCGTTGATTAAAAACCAGCTCCGACTCGTATTGCTTCATTGCGTTCTTCGCATCGTTAAAGGTAATGGGCAAATTTGTAGCGCCCAGCATCTCACCTACTTTGTTCATCTCGACAACGTATCTGTCACATTCTGATGGGGACAATGGGCGCAACGTGAGGTGTTGATAGGCATTTAAAAAAGAAATTGTCTCAACCAGATGGACCCATTTGATGAGATGGGGATCGTTGGCACAATAGGCCTGGCCATTCAAATCGATACCTCGAATTTTTGTGTGAATTGCATTCACACGCTCAATATTTTGGGTGGCAAGATCAACACCACCGTAGGTTGTTGCCGCTACAAACATAGCAGTGCGACCCAACCTAGCCTTTAGCTGATGCCTAAAGTTTGAATGATCCCATACAGCTGCCAATGCTCTGGGGTGAAGGGTCTGAATCATCAAAGAAGATAAACCCCCCACCATCATGGAAGAAAAATCGGCGTGGACTTTCCAGACAACAGACTGTGGGCCAAACAGGCCAGGATCACCAACAGGCCATTTAAACTCCTCCAGGGACGAAGAGGCACCCGTCATGTTTTGAAGCCCCTTTCCAATGGCATTAAATACCAGAGGCTTCAGGATTTGTTTAATGGTCGAAATCATTTTCAAAATCAAGTGAATCTGCAGACCATGTGGAAAATGTATATTTGAGCAAAGATGCAAATTTTCAATTTTTCAAAACAGCCTCTTACCTGCTTCGTAAATTTTACCAAAAATAAACTCGTAGTTGAAGTACTGAATTTCAACCTTATTTTAAAAAACCAGTTCACCTCAATCCATGGTTTTTGATAAGTCAGATTCAATCGGTTTTTCTGAATTCGTATTGTCAGCCGGGGAAAAACACATTTTTTCGCCATCCCATTTTTGTCCACACCAGCACAGACCTTCATCGTTAATGATGCAGGTACCAGTTCCGCAGCATCTGGGGTCGTCAGTCATATGAATCTCCATTCAATCCGAATTAGCAGTTGGCACGGCGATGATTTGCAATCGATCGGTCATTAAATTTCATATCTGGGCTGCGTAAAGCACGGTGCTTTGTTTGACGCCCTTTCACTCTTTCGCGCCATAACTGGAAAGAGCTGGTTGTAAGCTCGCGACGCATTAAACGCACGACATCTGGTTCGGACAGGCCCACACGCTCTTGAATGGACTCAAATGTGGTTCTATCTTCCCAAGCCATTTGGATAACAGCAGAAATATCACCCTTTGAGAGGATTTTGATTTTTTGAAAAAATTGTGCAGGCATCTGTATCTCAGTGATTTTAAAGTGACTGCAACAAAGTTGAGTTCATATCAATAATGCGATCAGGCTTGATCACTCGGCTGTATAAAATTTGAGATTTACAGCCAAAGGAAATGGAATCGTTTTTGGGTGCGGTGATTGCAGTGTGATCAAGGTAAACGTTCAATAAACTTAAATGATCAATCGTCACTCGCATATCAATCCAATTGAGGATTGGAGTGAGATGCTCTAAATGGTCGAGGTTATGCACCCATTGCCATGCTTGCCACCTGGGCACACGAAGACCGCGACCATCTTTGTTTTGAAGTATGTAGGAAAAGTGCATGAGTGAAATATCAGAGATAATTAACTTTAAAACATTTAACTACATATTTCAATCCATATTCTAATTTTTTTCATTTTCCTTAAAATAATCTACTCAAATCTTATTCAAAAATGTAATTTACCAATTAAAACAATGACTCAAGCGTATGCGAGTTGGTACTATACATCGCGTCTACAAAATTCTTTTTGAATGTATGGAAAAAAAATTATCGCAAAGTCTGATGAAATTTGATTAACAGAAAGTGTGCTCACATGAATAATGAATCTCTCAACGTACTTGGAGAACCTTTGGTTCCATGCTCATACGACCCACTGACGGGATTCTTTAGAGATGGGTGTTGCAAGACAGATTTCGATGACCATGGAAGTCATGTTATTTGCGTCAAGGTCTCGCAGGAGTTTTTGGAGTACTCACGCCAACATGGAAACGATCTCATCACACCCCGACCTGAGTACAGGTTTTCGGGGCTGCGAGCAGGCGATCGATGGTGTCTTTGCGCGGTGCGATGGAAAGAGGCTTTTGATGCGGGTTTAGCACCACCTGCCATTATGGAATGTACAAACATAAAAGCACTTGAATTTGTGACGTTAGAGCAATTGCAATCGCAACTTATTTAAGTCCAATGACAACAAAACCCAAGCATTCATTCAAAGGTAACAAGCAAAGCCTTCCAAGTAAACCGTGCAAGAGCTGCGGCCGTGACATGACTTGGCGAAAAGCTTGGGCAAAAAATTGGGAGCAAGTGCTGTATTGCTCGGGTGCATGTCGAAAAAAATGAAGCCCTCTAATCAACGCTTAGTCATTGCTTTAGGTGATCAGCTGGACGCGTCTTCGTCTGCCTTGAGCGATTTTGATAAAGACAATGACATTGTTTGGATGGCTGAAGTTGCACAAGAGTCCACTCATATCAAGTCATCCAAACAACGAACAACTATTTTCTTGAGTGCCATGCGTCATTTTGCACAGGAGCTCAAAGCAAAGGGCTATCCCCTCATCTACACAAAACTAGATGATCCACACAACAGCCAATCAATCGAAGGCGAACTAAAAAAAGTCATTCATCAACTCAAACCCAGCAAACTGGTGATGACTGCTCCGGGAGAGTGGAGAGTCCTGCAATTGATTCGCCATGTTGCACAGCAACACCAACTTGAACTTGATTTGCGCGATGACACTCATTTCTTTACAACCGTTCGCGAGTTTTCAGAGCATGCAAAAGGTCGCAAACAAATACGACAAGAGTACTTCTACCGTGAATTGCGTCAAAAAACGGGTATCTTGATGGATGGCAAAAAACCTTTTGGCGGCCAGTGGAATTTTGATTCTGAAAATAGGGGCAATTTTGGCAAGCAAGGGCCAGGATCAATCCCAGCACCCACGAGATTTGAGCCTGATGAAATCACCGTCAACGTCATTCAATTAGTCAATGCACGATTCAAGGATCATCCTGGCTCCATTAATTCTTTTAGTTGGCCCATCAATCGTGAGCAAGCCTTGCACGCGTTAAAAGAATTTATAAAAAACAGACTGCCCTCCTTCGGCCTTTATCAAGATGCCATGTGGGAGGGAAATGTTTGGCTTTATCACTCGCACTTATCGAGTTCTTTAAACCTGAAGCTACTCAACCCCAGAGAGGTTATTCAAGCAGCAACAAACGCTCTTGAAAGCGGAGTTGCACGGATCGAGGCTGTAGAGGGGTTTGTTCGTCAAATCTTGGGATGGCGAGAATATGTTCGTGGTATTTACTGGACACAGATGCCCGAATACCTCGACCTGAACGAAATGAAAGCAAACGCCCATCTTCCAGATTTTTATTGGACAGGTAAAACTGAGATGGCCTGTCTGCGTGACGCCATCACTCAAACACTCAATCACGGATATGCGCATCATATTCAACGACTAATGGTGACTGGACTCTATGCACTTTTATTAGGCGTAAAACCCCAAGAAGTTCATGAATGGTATCTCGGCGTCTACGTTGATGCTGTTGAATGGGTGGAATTGCCCAACACTCTGGGGATGAGTCAGTTTGCCGATGGCGGACTCATGGCAAGCAAACCTTATATTGCTAGCGGAAAGTATATTGACCGCATGAGTAATCATTGCAAAGGGTGTTCATATAATCCCGCTGAATCAATAGGTGATCTAGCGTGCCCCTTTACTACTTTATATTGGGATTACCTCAACAAACATTCTGAAGTGCTGGCCAAAAATCCTCGCATGTTGATGCAGTTAAAAAATCTCAATCGATTGTCTGTTGCTGAAAAAACTTCGATCGCCAAACAAGCCAATCAACATAGGAAAAATATGTTTGAAAATCCAAATCCTTCATCATGAACTTAATACGACGTCAATCCATATTTTTAGGTCTCGCGGGTTCACTGAGTTTCTGCGTTACTGCTAAAGACACTTCATCAAAAAGTGAGTTGCCTTCAGATCCGAAAAAATTGAATCATCTGCAACACCACCTCCAGTCACCACGAGTGGTTGGTAAGGGACTTTATAGTGTATGGGGATTCGATATTTACCATGCAACCTTGTGGGGCAGTGAAAAAACTTTTAAGCCCGAACAATGGCATACACAGCGACTTGCTCTTGAGCTTCGGTATGCAAGAAGCTTTAACAGCAAAGAAATTGCTAAACGCTCTATAGATGAAATACACATACAAAGTCAGATACCCACTGAAAAAGTTCAATCCTGGCTAAAAATATTAGAAGATTTATTTCCCAATGTCGATAAAGATCAGACGATAACAGGCATTTATCTTCCTGGAGAAAACTCTCAGTTTTTATTCAATGACAAACCGATAGGAAGCATCAGCGATTTGGATTTATCTCAACGCTTTTTTGCTATTTGGTTATCACCCAAAACAACCGCACC
>Ga0114978_10000682_pt1 | contig 28830 bp, 17 predicted proteins | sample S_140212_EF_Meta_FD_87027 | JGI IMG/M metagenome (GOLD analysis project Ga0114978, IMG submission 87027) | Freshwater microbial communities from Lake Simoncouche, Canada to study carbon cycling - S_140212_EF_MetaG | ecosystem: Environmental > Aquatic > Freshwater > Lake | place: Lake...
AATCGCCCTTGGCAATGTGGCATGATTAAAGTTAAAGGGAATGAGGTCTTAGAAACTTCTGATATTTATATTAAATGGGATAAACCTATTAATGTCAGCAAAGAAGCTGCCCAAATTACTCGCTTTGATCAGTACAAATATAATAAAATTGCTATCCATTCTAGCGAAGCTATTAAAACTATATCGCAGTGGTTGGAAAATTGTGATTATATAATCGGGCACAATATCTTAAACTTTGATATGTATCTCATTAAAGATTATTACGAAATGTATGGGAGAGAATGGAAGCACTTAGTGAGTAAAGTTATAGATACTAATTGTCTAGCGAAGGGAGTTAAATATGAAATCCCTTACTCTCAAGAAATGAGCTTAATTGAGTACCAGTATAGAGTACTGAACGAAAGAAGAAAAGGAGTGAAAACTAACCTTACAAGCCTTGGAAAAGAATATAGCATAGAACACGATTACGAGACTCTTCACGACGCACTTAACGATTTACATTTAAACATTAAAGTATGGAACAGACTGAAATTCCAAATCGCAGTATGAACTTTTCAAAAGACTTTCAAAAATACGAACTTGGCCTTCACGGACTTAGAATGCCTGTCTTTGAAATTGACCAAAGACACAAGACTAGACTTAAATTAGTTGCTCAGACTTCTAATTACGACTTTTTAAGAAGTCTAGCTAGAGAGGGGTTTCATAAGCTTGATCTCGAAAAAGGAAGCGCTCTTTACAAGAGGTATATTGATCGCGTTAATTACGAATTACAAATTCTTCAAGAGTTAGAATTTATTGATTACATTATTCTCATTTGGGATGTGATTAATTATTGCAGAGAGACGAGTATTCCAACTGGGCCGGGAAGAGGATCTTGCGCTGGCTCTCTACTATTATTTCTCATTGATGTAACCAAAATTGACCCCATTAAATATGAACTATTTTTTGAGCGATTCATTTCTAAAGCCAGAGCAAAGAAAACTATTGTTGATGGAGTGACTTATTTTGATGGCTCGCTATTTCCTGATGTTGATCTTGATATTTGTTATTATAATCGACATAGAGTAATAGCTTATCTTGAAGAGAAATTCAAGGGCAAGACATCTAAGATCCTTACTCTAAACACTTTAAGTTCCAAACTCTGCATAAAAGAGTCAGGGAAAGTAGTGGCAGAGAAACAGGAGAGCGAAATGAATGATGTCTCTTCTTATATTCCTAAGCTTTTCGGTCAAGTCAAGAGCTTGGAAGAAGCAGTCACTGAAAGCGAAAAATTTGCAGAATGGGTCAGCACGAACCAAGAAGTTTATAAGATCGCTTTAAAGCTCCAGAATCTTAATAAAAATAAAGGCGTACACCCGTCTGGGCTTTTATTGGCGCACTCACTCCTTGAAGAATCCTGTCCAGTAGAATTGTCATCAGACAAGCAGGTCGTTTCAAGCTACGACATGAATAATGTTACAGCTTACAATATTAAACTTGATTTGCTTGGTTTGCGAGGAGTATCAGTTGTAGACGATGTTTGCAAATCTCTTGGAATCAGATATGAGGATATTGATGTAAATGATGTTTTCATATATCAGCAATTACAAGACTTTAAGTTGCCTCATGGATTATTCCAAATTGAAGCAGAAACTAACTTTAAAGTATGCCAGAAGGTAAAGCCTAAAAATCTTGAACAGTTAAGTGGCGTATTAGCTCTTGCTCGTCCCGGTGCATTGCAGTTTATTGATAAGTATGCTAACTATACAAACAATAATCATTACGAAAGTATCCATCCTTTCTTCGACGATATCTTAGGAGTAACTGGAGGAGTTTGTTTGTATCAAGAACAGTTGATGAAAATGGTGAGCAAGGTTGGATTCTCACTTGACGAAGCAGAAATTGTTCGACGCTGCGTGGGCAAAAAGAAGGTCGAAGAGATGAAGGAGTGGGAGCAGAAGATTAAAGACAAGATCTCCCAGCAGAAACTTGACCCTAAGATTGGCGAAGTCCTATGGAGGATTGCGAACGACTCAGCTAATTATCAATTTAACAAATCGCATTCAGTCTCATACGCTGCTCTCGCCGCAATATCTATCTATCTTAAATTTAAATATCCGCAACAGTTTTTCTTGTCCCTATTGAAAATGAGTAAGCATGAGCCCGATTCTATTGGAGAGATATCTAAAACAGAAAAAGAATTAACTTATTTTAATATTAAACTCTTGCCTCCTCATTTATTAAAGTCAAAAGAAGAGTTTTGTATTGAAGGCGATAATATCCGTTTTGGACTTCTTTCTGTTAAAGGTATCAGCGAGAAGACTATTAAAGCCGTAAATGAATTCAGAGGAGAGTTTAAGAACAAATTCGACATCTTTGAAACAGCCTCTCAAGCCAATCTAAACATTGGAGTCCTTTGCGCCCTTATCCAAGCAGGAGCCTTAGACGGAGACTTCAAGCAATCAAGAAGTAAAATAGTATACGAAGCTCAACTTTGGAACATCTTAACTAACAAAGAAAAAATAAACGCCAAACTGTTTGGCGAGACCTTTGAGTATGATTTGGTTAAAATTCTCATGCACATGAAAGACAACAAAGATGTGCAGGGCAAACCTTACATAAAAGAATCAAGACTCCAAACGCTGCGAACCAAAGCAGATGCCTATAAAAAGATATATGAGATCAATAGCAAATCAGAGAGTTTTGCTAATTGGTATTATGAGAATTCTATTATTGGTTATAGCGTAAGAAGTAAACTGAGAGAAGTATTTATTGCAAAGAAAGACGATCTAGTTTATATAAAAGACATTGCTAATTTCGGCGAGAAAGATGAAGTTTGCTTCATCGGCGTAATTAAAGAATGCATGTCAGGGGTCTCAAGAGAGAAGAAGACTAGGTATTTTAAAATGCAAATCTCTGACGAAACTTCTGCCATCAACACGATGATCTTCTCTGATAAAATAGATGAGATGCAAAATCTTAATAATAGAATGCCAAAGGAAGAAGACATAGTAATTATTACCGGACAAAAGTTTGGAGACTCTGTTTTTGCCAGAATGGTCGCTATCCAAACCCATACGGTTTACACTAAGCTTTCTCAATTAAAAGCCGAAAAAAATAATTGATAAATCGGCTTTTTTCAGGCAAAATAATGTCTGAATGAACCTACAATTTTATAAGGGAAATGCAAAAGTAACTGGAACCGCTTGCTCTTTTCAGACAAAGGGAACCTCTTTGTTTGTCAACTTCATCAAGCAGCACTCTTGGAATGAAGCGAAGAAGCTTGGGTCTTTTCGTGAGAACGCTAAGAACCCAGAGAAGACTACTGTCTTAAAGTTCAATGCGGTAGAAGCCGCAGGTATGGTAGACGCAATTGATAGAAACGCAGAATACAAGTTCTATCACACTGCTCCTAATTCAAACGCGATGGGCAAGTTTTGTCCTTATCTAAGGGACAACGCTCAGATTGGGTTTTCTTTTAATGCCACCAAGGAGCAAAAGGGAGATACTGTTAACAAGGTAAGTTTCTTGATTGGATTTACTTTTGCAGAATCTATACTAGTAAAGACTTTCCTTTTGGAGTTCATTAGGAATTCTTTCTATCCTCAAGATGATGTCGCTGCACCTGCTCCAAAAGAAGCTCAACAGGAAGAGTATCCGGCAAGGGCAGCTTATAGTAAAATCCAACTAAATCAATCTGCTGTCCAACCTGCTGCTCAGACTGAAGCAGAAGCTCAAGCAGAAGAACTCGTATTCTAATGCGAAAGAAAAAGATAGTAATTCAAACGGATTGGTGCCTCGCTAAAACTGGATTCGGTAGGGCGGCGAAGGAACTAGTCTCTTACCTATATAACACGGGTAAGTATGATATTATCCATTATTGCGGGGGAACCCAAGTGGGTTCTCCCGTTTTATCCAAGACTCCTTGGAAGAGTCTTGGGAGTATCCCTACCGATCAAAACGAGGTCAATAGAATTAATGCCGATCAAACTCTTGCAAGAGATGTTTCTTATGGGTCTTATTATATTGATCAAGTAATCAAAGAAGAGAAGCCTGATGTTTGGATTGGCGCACAAGACCCTTGGGCGTTCACTCAATACTATAACAAACATTGGTATAAGAACATCACTTCTCTGCTTTGGGTGACTCTTGATTCTTTGCCCATTTATGAAGAGGCGATTAATCAAGCTAAAAAGTCTTCTCAGTATTGGATTTGGAGTGAATTTGCTACAAATGAAATGCACAAAATTGGTATCAATAATGCCAAAACTGTACATGGCCCAGTAAATCATTCTAAATTTAATCATTTAGGAGCAGAGAAGAAGAAGCAGTTAAAGGCTAATTTTGGGCTTTCTGATTCTTTTATTGTTGGTTTCGTATTTAGAAATCAACTTCGTAAGTCTGTACCAAATCTATTAGAAGGATTTAGAGACTTTGTTAAAAATAATCCCGATGTTAAAAATGCAAAGTTGCTATTGCATACTCATTGGGGAGAAGGCTGGGACATTCATAAGCTTGCTGATGAATACAAGATAGACAGAAAAGATATCCAGACGACTTATGTCTGCAATAAATGTAAAAATTACTTTATCTCGCATTTTCAAGGTCAAGAATTAGGCTGTCCAGTATGCAAGTCTGAGAAGAGTTGCTCAACTACCAACACTGGATTCGGTGTATCCGAAGAGCAGCTATGCGAAGTTTATAATTTGATGGATGTGTATTGCCACCCATTTACTAGCGGTGGTCAAGAAATTCCAATTCAGGAAGCTAAGTATTGCGAATTACTAACTCTCGTCACTAATTATAGCTGCGGCGAAGACATGTGCCATCCTGACGCTGCGTCTATTCCTTTGGAATGGTCAGAGTATAGAGAGCATGGAACGCAATTCAGAAAGGCTTCGACATACCCTTCTTCTATTGCCAAGCAGCTATATCGCGCCTACAAGATGTCTGACCTAGAGAAGAGACAGTTTGGACAAAAGGCGAGGAAATGGGCTATAGAGAATTATTCTGTTCCTGTTATTGGAAAGATGTTTGAGCAATATATTGATTCTATTCCATTTACCACTTACGATTTCTCTTTAAAGGAAGAAGAAAAAGATCCCAATGCAGCTATTCCAAATATAACTGACAATGGAGAATGGTTGATCTTCATGTATCACAACATTCTGAAGATGAAACAGGTGGATCAGAATGAAGATGGATACAAGCATTGGATGGAAAAGCTTTCTAAAGGAGAAACTCGACAGAATGTTGAAAATTATTTCCGTCAAGTAGCATCACAAGAAAATCAAAAGAATAGAAAAGTAGATTTTGAAGATATTTTAGATCCTACTGATAAAGGAAAGCGCATCTTGTTCGTTATGCCTGAAAGTATTGGAGATATTTATCTCTGCACCTCTCTTCTTGAGTCAATTAAAGAGACTTATCCTGATCATAATTTGTATTTTGCCACTAAGAAAGAGTACTTCTCAGTTCTTGAGGGCAATCCATGCATCCATAGAATACTAGAATATATCCCTCAAATGGATAGTTTACTGTGGCTTGAAGGACACGGCAACCATCAAGGTTATTTTGAAATAGCATTTCTTCCCCATATAGGGACACAAAAGATGCTTAATTATCTTCACAACGGCAAAGATAAGATCGCATTCGATATTAAATAATATGCACCTTTTAGAACAATATTCTCTAGCTTCTGGAGTCAAGATTAAGAAGCCATATATTTACGAAAAGTTTTTCCCAGTAACTGCCGAAAAGTATATCACTTTCCATCCAAGTTCAAAACCTTCGAAGACTTACGATTACTGGCAAGAAGTAATAAATATCATTTCTCCTATTTTAAATAGTAAAGGTATTAAAATTATTCAGCTTGGGCAGGAAAAAGAAAAGGTTTATACCGGCGTTGTGAGCTTAGTGGGATTCACTAATATAAACCAAACTGCTTTTATTTTAAGAGACTGTTTGCTGCACTTTGGTGCAGATAGTTTTCCTACTCATATCGCTTCTGGATATAATAAAAAAATTGTAGCTCTATATTCTAATAATTACGTTAACTGCGTAAAGCCTTTCTTTGGAAATCCCAAGGATCACATTCTGCTTGAGCCTAAAAGAAATAGTAAACCAACTTTTTCTTTTGAAGAAAATCCCAAGACGATTAACTCTATTAAACCAGAAACAATTGCAGGAAACATCTTAAATCTTTTAGAGATTCCCCATTCGAACTCAATTCAAACTCTTTATTTCGGCACTGAATACAATAACATGAGATTAGAAATGGTGCCTAATCAAATAGTAAATCCAACTCAATTTAATTCTAACAATATCGTAGTTAGAATGGATTTGCAACACGATGAAAAATTCTTAAACGAGCAATTACAAGTCTGTCAATGTTTCATTATGACAGATAAACCTATTGATTCAAATCTCATTTTAAACAATCAAAAGAATATCGGACGAATCTTTTATGAAATTAAAGAAAATAGCAGCCTAGAGTTCGTTGATTTTCTTGCTCATAAAAATATTTCTTATCAACTATTTACTTATTTACAGGGAGACAAGCTTGAACAAGCGAAGCTTAAGTATCTTGATCAAGAAATAATTGTAGAAATGCCAACTAATTTAAAGCAAAAGACTGGAATTGAATATACTTTAAATGCTTTCTACAAGTCTAATAAGAGAATAATTAGTAATGGTAAAATTTATTTAAGCGAATCTTCTCTCAAGAATGGCATGGAAGCGAAGCAGGTTGCCGAACCAGTCATTGACTGCCCAGAGTTTTGGAAAGAAGCAGAGAGTTTTTGGATTTTTAGAGTTGACAAGTCGCCGGTTGCCGCATAGTATACCTATGTGAATACCGTAAAGAAACTTGTTCGTTCCTCTGATGGTCTCATTGAAGGTGTGGAATACCACTTTAATGATGACGGCTCTATTAACTGGCGCAAAATGATCAAGCCAGAGTTCCTTGTCCCAAATAGGGATAAGACCAATGAAACTGATGTCACCAAACTAGAAGATAAAGATCTACTTATTCTTCTCGCTGGAATTAAATATGTAGCTCAACTTAGAGGATTCTTCTATGTTGATTACACCGTAACCTCTCCAAGTTCAGACTATGTAGTGGCGGTTTGCAAAATAGAGTGGATCGCAAACTATGAGACACAAGGAAATTCGATAGCCTTCTCTTCTATTGGCGATGCTTCTCCCGGTAATACGAAAGACTTTGCTCGTCACTTCTTGGGGCCGATTGCCGAAAACAGAGCATTCATCCGCTGCGTTCGAAATTTCTTAAAGATTAACATTGTAGGTCAAGACGAAATCGGCAAGTCAAAGAATAACGTTGTCGATGACTCTGCTGAGTCTTCGGCTGTATTTGAGCCTCATGCCATTCTTGAAAAAGTAATGAAAGATAAAAGCGTTACTTTTGCAAAATTAAAAGAACGCCTTATCAAAGAAGGTTACGTTAACGCAGACTCGTTTATGTCAATAGCCGACATTCCAAAGATTAAAATCTTTGAAATGATTGAGAGAATTCAAAAAGCTAAGTGATTAAGAAACCCCAATTCCGGGGGAGCTAGACCCTGCGCCAACAGATCCAGCAAACACCTTATTCGCTGAACCAACGCTTCCCAATCCTTTAAACAAGGAAGCTTCTGAATTTATACTTTCAATTCTTAATTTTAGATATTTAGAATCAACTGGGTCTATTGGGTTTACATAATCTCCTGTGGGAGGAACTTTTGTAGAGAAATCGACTCTTAAGTTCCTTCCATTCTTGGAAGGCTTTACTGTAGTAATTAAGAACCTCTTTCCATTATATCCAGTAGGGTAAAGGACAGAAGTCTTAAATTGTAAATCTATATCATTAAAATCAGCATCATCCGTTGAATATATTTGATCGTATCTGACGGTGAAGCTACTTTCTCCAACGTAAGCGTTTCCAGTTAAAACGATGTCTGCTATTCTGGCGAAGTTATTTGGATTTTGTATATTTAAGAAGGGTTGATCAGTCGTCTCGTAAACTGCACCATAGTTGGCTAATCTCAAGTCTAATTTTTCACCAACTACAAAACCATTATCCAACGGGAAAGTTGTTGAAACAGTATAATAGCCATAATATTTAGAACCATCTCCACTCTGAGTTGCGAAGTTGTTTCCAGAGAAAATAAGGTTAGCTGAAGGATTTCTTAATATAAATCCAGAAGATGGATTTGGAACGATAGCATTATTTCCTTGCCAAAAATCTTGGTAATTACCAATTGGATTAACAAGTATATTCACTCCTGTAACTTGCCCTACATAAGGAGGCATGAACGAAACGATAGCATCTATAGTAGGGACTCCTGCTCCGCCATTATTTAAACCAATGCTAACAGGAGAGAATGTATAACCAGCGCCTCCACTTACGATATTATAACCAGTAATGATGCCTCCGGGCTGATTGTAAAAATCTATTTTTGCTCGTTTTTTATTGAATTGAAATGTCGTTGCGAAGTCTTCTATTATTTGTCCATTAACTTTAGTAAAGAAGTTGACTCCTGTTAGGTATCTTACTCCTTCTCCATTAAAAGATATAACAGACCCATCCCAACCACTTACTTGAGTGCTTCCATCTAATCTATAAGTTAAATTATTATTTAAATAAGCATCATTAACAGATATAAAAGGAATATAATTAAAGTTTCCAGTTACAGGATACTCTTCTCCCAAGTAAGTTTGTAGATAGAACATTCCAGAAATTGGCCTTACGTCTTCAACGTCTTTACCGTGCATACCCTTTCCTGCCATTGATGGAGGATAGAATTTTAATTTACTATAATCTTTATAGATAACGCTACTACTCAAGTCTCTAGCGTCAGTCACTACTGAGATCCCAGATTTAAAATTTGCAGCTAAATAAGGGAAGTTTGGAGTTATTGTTCCAGAAGCGCCTCTTGCAAGAGTTGTTACGCCTTCAAATCTAATTCCTGTTACATAATTAAGATTAGCTCCAGTTAAGGTAATGAGTGATCGATATGTGCCAGTTGTAAGATTTAAAGCAGATGTCGAAATAGAAGGAGGTCTAATCGTTATTGTCTTATAAAGGTTGTCATCATCAAAGCTATTTCTTTGAAAGAAAATTTGACCACTGCCGATATAACCATCTAATGATATGGAGCTAAATCTTGCGTTAGTATCACCTATTCCAATAGCATCAGAACCGCTAAGAAGAAGTTCTAAATCAGGAATTTGAGCAGAAGGATAATCGATAATATTTAAATTTCCAGATAATACACTATACCCGGTATAAGGTTGAGACATTCCAGACAGTGTTGAAATATCAATAGTTTGCATTCCTTGACAAATTAAATATTGACCTGTTTTATTCGTCAAGTTATTGAATCCGCTAATATAAAGGTCTCTTGTTTGAAAGGCGTGAGCATTGATTCCTGTAATAATTATTCCATCTTGTGTCCTGTAGCTGTTAGCGTTTGAACCAGAGATAGTTGTACTTGGGGTAAACGAAGGGGAAAACCCTTTTATTTCGACAGTAGTACCAGATCTTAAAAACCTAAACGCCCCTCGTTTTACGTCTCTTGGAACCGAAACCAAAGCTCCTGTTGGAACGGGCGGAACAACATGTGGATATTTTATTATTTCATTATTGAATCCAACACCATAAATTTCAAAACCACTTAAGTTATTGCCTGACAAACTTATTTGATCTCCAAAATAAGCAGAATTAGGAGTAATTTTTAAAATACTAGGATTTATAAAATTAAAGGAATCCGTTGTGGTAACTCTACTACTTCCGTTTACAACTATAGGGCCATCTTCAATATCGAAAACGTCGTAAGGAATATAAAAACTTAAACCATTAATAGTTTTTGCTCCGAAACTAGTAATTTTTCTAAACGCACCACCTTGCCTACCCAACTCTACAGAAGTCACCGTATTGAAAAATTTACCAGACATATTAATTAAAGTGCCCACAGTTCCAGTAGTCGGAGAGAAGCCGTCAACAATTAGAGTACCTGTTTTTATAGAAAGTCCACTTGGGTATGTATAGACATAGTAATCTGAATTAATAATTAAACTTTCTCCGCTCTGAGCTAAATCAGGAACTGTAAATGTAAATGCTTGATCAAATTCAGACCCACTTCTAAATATATTGTAATTACTAACTCCATAACCGCCTATAGTTATAGAATTTACATAATAAATATTATTTCCATATCCAGTAGCTGGCTGACCTTGCTCTAATAAAGATGGATATATTCCCGTAATTACAGGTGTCTTTAAAAATGTAAAGATCTTATCAAAACCCCCAGTAATTGTTGAGTTAAAGTTGTTTAATACAGGGTTACTTTTCCTAATCGAAGACAAGTTTGGAGTGGTTACGCTTAAATATCCGAAGCTCCTAACGGTGTCGTCAAATAAACCTGCATTAGCATGTATTAAAATTTCAGTATTAATATTATTTTTCGCTCTTCTGATTGGAACAAAATTTGAATACTGATAAGGATCTTCTCTTACTACTCTAATTTCATCTATATACCCACTCCAATATTTGGCCGAAGTATTTGCGTAATCTCTTCCGATATAGATGTCAAATACTGAATTGCTTGCTGCGGGACTCGTTGTCCCTATTCCAACATTTCTATCATTATTTAAACTAAAATCAAGATTAGAATTGACAGCAATATCATAAGGCGATTGGTCTCCAGTTAAGTGAATTGGAAGGCCATTTAATAATATTTTTCCACTAACTTTATTTTGATTTATATAGCTCTTTGAAATAGACAAATGGTTCCAATCTAATTCATTTATTTGTCCAGAAAAATTAGGAGAAAAACCATTCCAATCAATTCCAGATACTATCAACTTGTTGGAAGTGATAAACACATTTAAGCCATTTTGGCTCCCTATTAAATATTTTTTATCAGAAGCAGAGAAATTTACTAAGGGTTTAAAATCTAATTCAATTGCAAAACTCTTCCCATAGCTTAAAGGAATATTTGGAGATTGGCCCGTTATTGAAAATTTAACATAAGGTCCGGGACTGCCAGAAAATAAGAAGCTTCTGTCATCAAATTTAGAAGTATTATTTTTTATCAGTACAGAATTGGAAACTTCTAATGATTTTTGATTTCTGAATGTTGATTGATAAGAATAACTATTTGCATTTTCATTTGCATCGACTACTGAATTAACATCCCCAGTATCTTGAAATAAAAATTGAGAATCTGGATAAATATTATGCCCAAGAACTTCGATGTTTCCACCAATATAATGCTCAAAAGTTGATAGATTTTTAATTACAGGGGAACCTCTTATAATTTCAAAATTTTTGAATATGAAATTCCTATCCCCTGTATTCTGAAGAGTGATATCGTAACATCCAGCGTCTGCGTTTGTGCCAGTAAAAGTTAAACTAGTGTTACTATTATTTTTTACAAAAGCAGAAATAGGAAAACTCTTGTTATGAATTCCATAATTATAGTCTTCTACATAACCAGAAATGTCTTGTATCTTTGATAATTTATTTCTGTTCCCTCTATAATCATAATCAGAATAATTCCCTTGAAGCAGCAGAACAGTATTCGGAATATCGAACATCCCAGAACCAGTGAATACTTGATTAATGCTGTTATATAATCCTACGCCTTTAACAATTCTAAAATCTTCTATATATCCAGAAAATGGATTAACCCCATAAGTAGCATAAGAACCTACATTATGAGTTCCAATGAATAATCCGCTACCTGCTGTGATACTATAAGGAGTTGCCGCTGACACTGTTGCGAAACTCTGTCTATTGTTACCACTGATGGCATAGAAAGTATCGCCATTAGCAGATGTTCTAGAAATTAATACTTTAGTCCATTGATTGGCCGGAATTAAAGAAGTAGCTATATTAAATTTTGCAGTATTGCTTGCAAAAAAAGTCCAATTAGTACTTCCAGCATCTTTATAAAAATAAAAACCATTTCCGTCCCACCCTTGGTCTTGGAACATATCAATTCTTGGGGTTGAAGTGTACGGCAATGGATTGACTAAAAATTCAATAGTAAACGGGCCTGTTCCAAAACTAAAGTCTCCTCCAGAAGGAGAAGGTATCTGCAAGTAAGAACTTCCGCTGAATAATAAAGACCTTCCAAATATGCCAACTTGAGAACTCCTAACTCCGCTATTTAAAATTGTCTTAGGCTGTCTATAATTTAATCCGCTTAAAATAATACCTGTGACGTTTCCAAAATTTTTTCCTATAGCTATATTAGACTCACCAGAATTTAAATAATAATTTAAAGCATTAAACACCACAGGAGCTTTAAGGACCGTAATTTGATTTTTAGAAGTAAAAGAGGTATTATCTTTAGAATTTATTGTTACGAATCCTGCATTAGCGTTTGAAGGGACTATTCCAGAAATCACATCTCCTGCCCCTGTGAAAAGAGCGGTTACAAAACCAGTGATATTATCATCTACAGAAGTAGTGAAATTTACAGGAAAATAAGATTGGTCAACATAGGCTATATTAAAATTTTTACCAGAAATCTTTAATAAATCTCCTTCATAAGGAAGATTATCGCTAAATCCACTAATAAAAATTCTACCAAAAAAATCAAACGAACTAGAAACGCGCACTATTCCAGTATTATTATATCCACTTATTGTAATTGGACCTGTCGTGTATCCGCTTGGGATCTTAACTAATAAAACGCCACTATCTGGTTGATAAGAAATATTTGTACCAGTAATATTATTAAATGCTACATATCGAACTCCACTTAATGACTTCCCACTAATAGCTACAAATTCTCCAACTTCTTGAGTTGAAGGAATAACCGCATCTAATCTTGGAATTGGAAAAAAATCAACCCCACTAACATACATTGGAGCAGAGAGCGTAGCTCCAGTAATAAAATAAAAATTAGCTTGCCCTAAAATTATATTTTCTGGGACGTTGAACTCTATGTATTCAGGAGAGCCATCATAGTAAGAAAAATCAATAAATCCAGCACCGGGGACTTGCAAGCCACTAACGGCATAAAGACCTGCGCCCGTGACGCGCATTCTTTGATTTATTAAACCTGTATTGTAACTTGGCATATTATAGTCCTTCGAAAAATTTAGATAATATTATTTCGTTTTTATTCACGCTTGTTTTAAAGTTAAATATCGAAGAAGAACTCGTCTCTTCTGTATCTATTAGAATAGCAGCAGCACCTTTTAAAGAGGTAGGGGCTACGGCAGTAATTAAAGAAGTAGAAACCGGGTTAAAAGAAGTAGCCTCAGTATTACCAAAAAATATTTTTTTAACATTAATAAAATTACTGCCATTTATAGTAACTGTCCCTCCGGGCAAAATAACTCTTGGCGTGAAATCGGTTATTACTGGTTTAAAATGTGAGAAATCTTGTTTTAATGTAAACTCTGATCTTGCATAACCTTGAGTCTCTACAGAAGTTCTCTTTGAAGAGACTATCCCCGCAAAAGAAAGCGTATCTAAAGGCGCTGTTCCTGTTTGCAAAGAAATAGAAAAAGTACAAGGAACGCCAGAATAGGGAAGCGATACATTAAAATTATCTAATTCAAAAGAAAGAGACTGAGATCGCTTTCCTAAATACGCTCTACCACTTTGATCAAAAGTAGTTGCGCCTTCTTTATTATACTTCTGAACCTCTCTCTGGTATTGATAACTAAAATTAGTAAAATTATAACCATTTGAATCAAAAGGCGTTCCATCTAAGTTGCCTGATAAATAAAAACTTGAGAAATTTAAAGGAGTGAATTCTGGCCTGTTAATAGGAGCAGTCGCAGAGAAGGCTCCTTTTAAAGGCTCGAAAACTTTAACTTCTACATCAACTTTAGCCAAAGAATCAGGAGATCCTTTTATAGAATAGTTTGTAATGTAGCCATTTTGGAAATACAAGCCGCAAAAATTTCCAGAAATTCCTTGTTCTGAATTAGCCCCTAATAGATATTCTTTTACGAAGTCTTTGCCTGTTAAGTAATAAGAAATTGAAAAACTAGTATCTACTGTATCTTCGGCTATATAAGAATAAGAATTCTTTTTAAATTCTTCGTTGTAGACAGGAGTGTTAGATGAATCAAGAGACATGTTAACATTAGAGGCGAGGATATCAACGCCACTAAAGCTAAACGTACAATTTTTATAATTAAAAAACATTTAGAAACTCCTTTTTAATGATATTTTATTTTTAGCAAAATCGTCAATATTAATCGACAGATTAGAAGAATCGATCTTGCTTCCTGAAGTATTAATAATCATTATTGATTGATTGCCAAAAGTAGTTATGTTTATCTTGGCGTTCTCTGCTGTCGATAAATCTGTATTAGAGAAATTTGAATTAAAATTCTCTATGGTGAAATCAAACGTTTCTTCTCCAGCGGATAGATCAACTTGCCTTGGTCTTTGTTGGCCTACTGAGTAGATCGGGTTCCAATTGATAGAAATTCCATAGGCGAAGTCTAAAACATTATAGAGGGTGGCTGTTCCTGAGACTTTAGCGTTCCACGAATGAGCTATCCCTGATCCACTAGCTAGGTTATTAATTGCAGTTTTATCATTAAGGCTTCCAGAAAGATTAGAAAAACTAGACAAAGAAACAGAAGCTTGTATTTTTGAGTTAGGATTTACTGTTAATGAATATCTAGAAGGATAAAAAGAGCCACTTACTCCTGCTAAAGCGACTTGAACAGGAATATTTATTTCAGGAAAGCTATTAGTAAAAATCCCTGTTTTTAGATAATCGAAACACTTGTATATAGGATCAGAGATATTTGGAAAATAAGTAAACTCAATATTAGTCTCATCTGCTTTAGTCTTAAACATCTGAGATGAGTTTTGTCTTCCGATTGCGTAAGTAGAATTTATACTCCTATTTACTGCAATAGAAGCGTTCTGAGCCAGAACTAAGCCTGACCCAAAACGCGAATTAAATACTACGTCACACTCATTAAAATATTTCATCCTTTTTCCTTATTTCAGATAACCCTTGTACCTTACCGTTATTCCTACAGGAGAATTTACACTAGCGGAGAAGTCTTCGGAAACGTCAATAAAATAACATAACGAACTTCCAAAATCAAAATTTACTGAATTTCCATTAAAGTCTTTAGTTTTAATGTAAAAATTACTAATGTTTTTTATGTTATACGATAAATCTGACAGTTTTTGCAAAGCGTAATTATCTTGAGCTATATTGAATTCGCAACTGACCTCAAGAGGATAAATTGTTCTTACAGAAAATGGGGTTGAAGAGCCTAAATAATACGCAGGGCTTCTATTAGTATTAATATTAAGGTTGAAAGAATTGACCCTATTTGTGATAAAATCATTAACTCCTATGTCTATTGAATTTGAGTTTACCAAAGATGTGGCGTTTGATTGATTAAAATTACCTTGAGAAGCTATAGATCCAGCATCATTGTATATTTCAAAATTCGCCCTAACAGTTGGGACTTCTCCAATTTGAACTCCACAAGAGTAAGAACTCAAATATCCGCTTTGAAATCCAAATAATATATTAGAACTTGGATTACTTTTCTTAGTAATGAATCCGTAGTTACCCGCTTCACCTGTACAAGCTAGAAAATCATTTGAAGTAGTCAATAGACTAGTTACAGACAAAGTAGCACCTTTCGCTCCTTCTGGAGTGTAAAAGCTGCTATTCATGCCAAGATACTTGGTATGTTGAACTGGCATTTGATAGGAAGCCTGAATATCCTGAACGCCATGAACTTGGCTTTGATTCAAGTAAAAATCCAAGTTCTGTTTATTTAGTCGAGATAATGCCATCTTATTTTATTATTTACACAAAAAAGTGTAATAATAAGTTGGTAAAAGGTAAAAGGTATGTCTAGTTCGATTTTTAACATTAGTTCATGGAGCAGTTCTGCCATATATAATAAGCATGATATTATCGTATACACAGATAATCGATATTATTACGCTAAAGCGGCGGTTCCCGCAGCCAATCCTCCCATCTATTCTAATGTAATATCTAATTCGGATACTTATTGGGGTGGTTTTTTCCAGCATCCAGTAGTAAAGAAAGACTATCCTTTATTTATTTGGAAGCCTTCATATCAAACTCAAGCGAATTTTGAGCCCAAAGTAGATGTAATAAAATACGGAGATGGTTACGAAAAAAGAGTAAGTGATCAAATTAACTTTAATCTGCTCAATTTTGAATTGAATTTTGACGGGTTAACATTAGACGAATGTACTGCTATCCTTCATTTTCTTAGTGCAAGGTCAGCGAAGGCAGCTTTTATATATTACCCATCTGCTCCCTATACTGTAGCGGCTACAGATGCTAAATTATTTGTTTGCAGAAAATGGGGATCATCTAATCCATTCTTCAATAATTTCTCTGTAAAAGCTACCTTCGAAGAAGTACCAGCATAATATTATGGCTACCCAACAAGAAAAAAATGCATCCTTAAAAGTAAACACAGAGTTTTTCTCTCTTGAGCCTTCTTCAATTATTTCTTTATTTGAAGTAGATTTAACTGAAATTGGATTTGATAGCAATAGCCAATTCATTGTTAATCTTAAAAACTTTCAAATAACATTACCGGGAGGGAATACTGAAGGTTTTAATTACAAAACAATCCGCCTCCATAATAATTTAAAGCTTGGAAGGAATATTATTTATTGGAAAAAAAACCCTTATTTACCCGCTCCTCTTTCCACTGAAGGGTTTGAGATAGCCGCAAGAGGCGTATTTCCTAAACCTAAAGTTCAAATTAGCTTTTCTGATGATATGCTCGATGTGTTTAGTCTTTTTAGGGGGACTATTGATTTTGGAGATTTAATTGGTGCAAAATTTACAAGAATTAGGACATTTGCTAAATTTCTTGATAGGAGCAACTTTTATCAAAGCGATGGCACTTCTCTATTGTCTCCAGACAGATTAGTGATACCAGACGGGTTTGACCCTGATCCTAATTGCGAATTTCCCAGAGATGTTTATTACTTTGACAGAAAGTCTTCAGAAAATAAAAATAGCATTCAGTTTGAGCTTTCAAGCGCAATAGACTTAGACAGAGTAAGGTTGCCTAAAAGGAGAGTTTTAAGTTATATTTGTCCTTGGCAATATAGAGGAGAAGGATGTTTATACGAATACAAAGACAGGTTAAACGAAGATGTACATGGAACGGCCACCGCAATACCAAATAAGAGCGATTCAAGTGGAGTATCAGCACCAGTTTGCGGCACTGAAGATGACCAAGTAATTAAAGACATGCCTTTATTTGATGGAGTTCCCTTCTCAAATAATCCTAGCAAATGGGGTTCATCAACTAAGTATGAAAAAGGAAATGTAGTTTTTATAGCGAAAAAAGGTATAAACTTTTATTTTGTTGCAAAGTCAGAGGTCCCAATTAACACACCTCCCCCAAATGGACAATATTGGCTAGCAGATCAATGCTCTAAGAGCGTTAAAGGATGTAAAATTAGATTTGGAGAAAATCCTTTACCTTTTGGAGGATTCTATGGAGTATCTAATTATAATAGAGGGGCATTTTAATGGTTTCTGAGAAGATAAAAATAAAGATAAGAGAACACGCATTAAAGGAAAACCCTGAAGAGTGCTGTGGCCTTTTGCTTTTAAATAGCAAAAATGAGCTAGAAGCTTTTCCTTGTAGGAATATTGCTCAAGATAAGGAAAATGAATTTGTTGTATGTCAGCTAGACTACTTGAAGGCAGCGATGAATGGTAAAATTGTTGGCATTTACCACTCTCATTGTATACAAGATAATTCTTTTTCAGAGTTAGACAAGCAGATAAGTCACAAACTTAATTTAAAAAACATAGTTTATATACTAAAAAGAGATTCTTTTGAAGAGTATTCTCCAGAAAATTACTATAATAAATACGTTAATAAAGATTTTGTAATTGGACTATCTGACTGCTTATCAATAGTAGAAAACTATTATAATGAAGAATTTGGCATTAAAATATTCCACTATGAAAGAGGAACAGATTGGGACAAGAATTACGAAGAGTTTGTAAAGGATAAACTAGCAGAGTTTTGTGAATCACAAAGTTTTGACAAGTTTTTTGAAAAAGAGAATTTCATTAAGGTTGAAAGTATAGATAACGCTAAGAAGCATGACATTATAGTGTTTAAATATTTAGAGAACTATCCTTCTCACTTTGGCATTTACCTTGGACAAAATTATATTTTACACCAGCCAAGAAATAAAAAATCAATCATTGAAAGGCTAACAGATGCAGAGAAAAGAAGGATCTATTGTTTCGCAAGGAGTAAGCAATTATGTTAACAGAAGAAATAAAAAATCAAATCATTGAACACGCTAATACTTCTGATAATGAAGTGTGCGGCTTTTTATTGAATACAGACGATGGAATAGAAACGCAAAAAAAAGAGAACCTAATTGATTCTGCCACTGAATTCATGATGAATCTTAACGGGCAATCTAATATCGCTGCTTATTATCATTCTCATATTAATTTTGATGCTATTTCAGAAGCAGACAAGATTGTTTCGGAAAGGCTTGGTTTAACCTGTATTGTTTACAATAAGCAAAGCGGATCTTTTCATATTTATAGTCCAAATAGTTATAGAATTCAGTACACAGGAAGACCTTTCCTTTTGGGGTTTGCTGATTGTTTGTGGCTAGTAAAAGATTATTACTGCCATGATTTAAACATTCATCTTTGCCCAGAATTAGAAGTTCTTAAGAATACCGTTTCTGAAGAAGAGTATAATGAAATGGCGAACAAAAGATTAATTGATGAAGCAGAATGTTTAAAAGATAAAGATGATTATTTGAAAAAATACTTTGAATATAACGGATTTAGACAAGTTTCTGACTTGAAGAAAAACGATGTCTTAATAATGAGAACAGAAAAATTTAATTTTCCTATCCATTGCGCTGTTTATCTAGGTAAAGATATTATTTTGCATCATCCGGGAGATGGAATCTCTACTACTGAAAGACTTTCTAATGGTTATAAAAAATGGGTAATTTATATAATGAGAAACAACCTTTATGACTAACATAACTTTACACGGTGAGATGGGAGAACAAGTAGGCAGAGAGCATTGGACTTTAAAAGTAAACTCTATAAAAGAAGCTCTGCGGGCTATCCAAGTGTTGTCTAAGGGTAAGTTATTAAGATATTTAATTGGCGCAGCAGAGAAAAGTATTGAATATAAGGTTCTTGTTAATAAAAGACAAATGATATCAGCCGAGGAGGTTTGTTTAGAAAAACCAGAGTCTATTTTCAATTCTGAATTAGTAATGATAAATGAAAAACTAGACACTCTAGACATAGTCCCAATTATTAAAGGCGCTGGCGGCGGAGGCGGGAACAATACGACGAAAGGAGTGCTGGCCTTGGTGTTGGCGGTTGTATTAATTGCGACTGGCGTTTTCGCTCCTGCTGGTTTCGGAATAGGATTGGGAGCTACTGCAAGCGCTACCTTAGCTACTGCATTAGTTAGTGCTGGTATCGGTTTGGCGGTAACTGGCATCACCTTACTCATGATGACTCCTCCAAAATTTGATGACTTTAGAAAGATTCAAGAAGGTGGAGGTAAACCAAGCTATCTATTTGATGGACCTTCTAACATTCTTGGAGAAGGTGGACCTGTACCAGTTGGGTATGGAAGAATGAAAATAGGATCTCAAACTGTTGAGATAACATTAAAGAATTTTGAACTAGATATCAGATCGACATCAGCAGATGTTAAAAGCAAGATTAAGGGCATATAAAAAATGAATAACTTTGAAGATTTCAAATATGTAAAAGGTTTTGGAGGTAAAGGGAGCAGCACACAGCAAGCAGCGCAACCCACCGCCGCCTACGAAGATCCAGAAGGATTCATTTACGCAAAAAATTCGGTTGGCGGAGTTAATTATAATGTCTATCAATTTGCGAAAGTAAAAGATCTGCTTTCAGAGGGACCAATTGATGGGTTGGTAGATGGACAGTATGTTTATAATGGCAGCGTAGGTAACTTAGGATACACTAGCGTAATTTATAATCAATACCCTATAGTACTAGGCGAAGATTCAAAATCTGTTTATTTAAGATCTATTTATTGGAATCAAACTCCACTTTTGGATAGTCAAAATAAATATAATTTTCAACAAATAAATGTAAACTCCACAAATGGAACCCCTATTGGCACTGCGACAGGAGAGGAATTTGAAAACGTTTCTTATATCCGCTCAATAGGAGAAAGACTAAGAGGTCCAAATTTTTTAAGTACCACTTCTGATCAGATAGCTGATTATCAAAGATCTTATCGTATATTAAATAAAGAATGTAAAAAACTTTTTTTAAATTTTACAATATCTTCTCTTTATACGACATTAAAATATCAAGATTTAACCGCAGGAAAACCAATAGATGGAGTCGCCAGCGCTAATGCAACAGATGGATATTTTATTCTCTCTACAGAAGGTAGAGAATTGTCGCTAGCCAATCAATCAGACGGAAGCTCTAAGGCTGGCGTTGGGTCCGTTCTTTATCATAGTTTTAAAGTAAGAATAAAAATAAACTCTGTTTATAAGGAAGGCTATAACTCAAGGAATTCTACTATTGATATGGTTACAGGTGTGCCAAAAGTTATTAAAGATGGACAAGATTTATCTATTAGCGTTGACAATAATATCCCTAATTTAATTGAAATAACATTTAAAGGTAAAGTCACTCAAGGATATTCTAAACAAATTATGCTTGACATGTCTACTGTCTTCCAAGAATTAAATACAAATGAAAATTGGTTAGGATGGGAGCTTTCGATATTAAAAATAACCCCAGAAGATACATTTTCCTCAAGAGCGTCTTTTGTATCAATAGAAAGTATTACTGAGATTTATTCTTCTTCATTTAGATATACAAACTCCGCTACTATTACCTCTAGATTTAATGCTGCTTATTTCTCTAAAATACCAGAGAGATCTTATGACGTAAAATTATTAAAAGTTAAAGTCCCTGCTAACTATGATCCATTAACAAAGACATACGGAGAAACGACAACTCGCACAATAAGCGTTAATGATTCTTATATTAAAACTGATAAAACGCCAGCAATCGATTACTTTATAGGAGAAGATCAGACCTACACCAATGCAAGCAATATTAATCCGCCCATTGTAGCAGGATTAATTGGTCAATTTGCCGCAGAAAATACAACAAATGGTGGAGCGACTACGCCAGTAACTGCATGGGCTAATAGAGTTGCTGGCAATTTGACTTGCACTTTATCAACGAGCAAGCCGACTTATGGTAAAGCTGGGGAAACCAGTCCAAATGGTTCTTATGGAGTAAGTTTTGCCAGCACTCAAACTGCTACTTTTTTAGATGGAGTTAAATTTTTTGCTGACGGAAACGGCAACTGTACTATTTTTGTAGTATCTAAATGGGACGCTTCGTCAACTGCTGCAACAAGAAAGAGAATTTTACAAGGAAATGGAAATAACTGGTTATTAGGAAATTGGGAGAATTATAATAAAGCTTTTTTCTTTGGGTCTTGGGTTAATGGCCCAATGGGCGCGGGCGATGGCAATTTTAATCTTTCAAATTACTGGAACACTTCAAATGATTCAAATACTTATATTGCTGGCGCGGTAATTAGAAATGATAAAAATGTAAATATATTCTGGCAAAATTCTATTTATTCCGTTCAAACATCAACAGTTCCAACTGCGCCACAAGGGTTAGCTATAAACACAGGGAAAGTACCAGCAGATAAAAGTGATTGTACAGTTTTTGAAATTTTAATTTATAACCGCGCTCTCGCTAAGGAGGAAGCTATTAAAGTAAGAAATTGGCTTAATAATAAATGGAATGTCGCTGTAACTAATCCTACTTTTGTAAATTCACCAGATGGCTACAATTCAAAAGCTCTTCAGGTTTTGAATAATGTTTCTTTGACAATACCTTTGAAAACCATTTGCTCTCTTGGACAAGAGATGAAGCCTTATAATCTTCCAGTATATGGCGATAACCCAAAGGACAGACCTTATAAATTTGATTTGATACCTGAAAGATTTTGGAAAAATCCTGCGACTATACAGCCATTTAATTTACAAAAACAAGGGTTTTGTAGTTTTTATTGTGATTTTTATTTAAAGTTAGATCAGAGTCTAGTAAACGGAAATTATTCTCTAATACATAGAGATGGACAATTTAATCTTTCCATTACTATAGGAGATAATAATACGAATTTAATTCTTACAATTTTAACTCCAAATGTCGCTCAAAATGAACAGAAAAAATACACAATAAATAAAACTTTAGATCAGTCAAAATATTCGAAAACAATACTCAAAAACAAGTACACAAGATTCAGTTTATATATATTGCCAAAAATAGTAAAACCGACTCTTTCATATGCGAAGAATGCAAGCGAAGTAGTCCTGTCTACTGCTGTCAAAGAGAGGTGGATAAATGCCAATTTCAATGGGCGCGACATTCTTATGTCAGATGTTTTAGATAAAGAACAGAACCAATTTACTAAGACCTTAGCTGCTTCATTAGGCATAACTCCTAGCCCTGACATGGCAATGCAATTGCTAGTCAACGGCGTCACCTTTAGAGAAGACACTACTTACCAAGGAGATATTTCTAACCTTGCGCCCCTTTGTACAAAATACTTCGCATATACTATAGGAGCATATAGCAGCGAGAAACCCATAGAAGTACTTGGAGTAGATTATTACCCAGATATATTAAACGCAGAGATAGATGTTCTTTTAGATTTAGAAAAAGAAATCCAATGCAATATAAACGTAGGAGATTATACAACTTATAAAGCTGTTTGCGTAGGAATAGAATATTATTTAAAAACAGATTATACTGATTGGTCAGTATATCCTTCTAGCTATTTTACAGAAGTAAAAGCGTTAAGAGAAAATGTGATGCTTACAATAACTAATCAAGCTTTAAAAAATTACAACGAAACAGATATAAATGGCACCTTAACCCTTAACAATTTAAATGTAGTTTTGTCTTCAAATCAAACTAATGTCCTGCTTAGTTTAGGGCCTAGAACTGAAGAAATGGGCATAATATCTAATAATTTACTTCCAATTAAGGCTTATCTCACTAATGATGGATATCTTAAGTCGCCAGACATGCCCCCTAGCGTATCTAGCGGACCTTTTAACCCTGCTTCTTTTATTAATAATAACTCTGCAATAGAAATATTTACAAATAAAACAAGCGCTGGATTCGGCGGCAAAATATTAGGGCTTGCTGACTCTATCAGAGTAAATCAAATTGAATTTGATAAAGCTATTTTAGCTAAAGCCTATTCAAGAACTTTATTTTCAGAAAGTCTACCCCGAAAGATTTCTACATACACTCCTTCAGCAGTTCCAACTTACGCATCTTCGAATGATTATTGGGATGGTAATTTTAAACAGAATAAAGAATGGACCGATAACCCAGCTTGGTGCTTTTATGATCTTTTAACCAACAAGAGATACGGAGCAGGGAATCAGATTGCTGAAACTGACGTAGATAAATGGTCTCTATATCAAATTGGAAAATATTGCGACGAATTAGTCAGTGACGGATTCGGAGGAGTAGAGCCCAGATTTTCCTGTAATCTTTATCTCCAAACTCAAGAAGACGCTCTTAAAGTATTAGCAGATATGGCTTCTATATTTAGAGGCATGTTCTATTATGCAAATGGATTTATTTTTTCAATAAATGACATGCCAGAAGAGACTCCTGTTTATTCATTCACAAATTCTAATGTAATAAATGGTAATTTTAATTACGAATCCACTTCTTTAAAGGACAGGAATTCTGCTGTTTATGTTCGTTATGTTGACAAAAATAATTTTTATAAACCAGCAGTAGAATATGTAGAGAACATAGAAGCAATTAGAAAATTTGGATTTAAGGAAACCGAATTGACAGCATTTGGATGCACAAGCAGAGGACAGGCCCAAAGACTGGGCAGGTGGCTATTAGCTTCAGAATATAACGAAACAGAAACGGCGTCTTTTGAGGCTGGCCCAGAATGTATTTATTTAAAACCCGGAGATGTAATTAAAATTTATGATTATAATAAAAAACACAAAACAGTAGGCGGTCGTTTAAATTATATTGATATCTCTGGAGACGTAATTGCCACCACCGGGACATTAACTTTAGATCGAAAGCTCGACTTTAATTTCTCTGGAGGTCAAAACTATAAACTAACAATACTTTCTCCAAAATACAATATAGATCCTAGTTTTAAAGATGCACAAGGAAACAGTAGAGTAACTAGCAGTCTTGATTACAACGAATACAGAAAACCATTAGTCAACTCTTTCATGATTAATAGTGGTAATTTAATTACTGGTCAATATTATGATTCTATAAGAATCACAGGTTTGTCTCCAGTAATGGCTTCTGGATTGAATGTAACTGGTTTAGCGTATTTTACAGGAGCATCAGGTATGTCTCCCAAATCAATAACTTGGGCGTTAGAAAATTCAGGAAACCTAGACGGGTCTACAGATAGTGATTATGATTTTTATAGAATTTTTAGAATTCAAGAGTCTACTGAAGGCGCTAATTACACTATATTAGGCTCTCAAGTATACAACTTAAAATATACACAAATAGAATCTGGATTAAATATCACGCCTCCAAAAGCTCCCGCAAGCCCAGCTTCCCCTCCTTCAATTGTCACATTTATTAAAGGAAATAAATCTCTTACTCTAGGTATATATTATGATCCATCAATCAAGACTAGCACAATAGGATTCAAAATATTCACTAATACTGTATACGCAACCGACTTTAATCCAAATACAGACACTTCATCTAGATTTGCGTCAATTAATATTAATGAATCGTATGTAAATACTACCTTTTCTGTTGATGGAAATATTGATAAGATAAGAGTATATGGAGTTAATATTAATAACGAATCTTCATCATCATATGTAGAAGCGGTGCCAATTGGCGGCAATGACGCTACAAATTCTCCAATCGTTGGGTTAGATGCAATTACACCTAACGCTGTCGTTGATGGAGGCGCACCTCTCATAGTTAAAACAAGAGGAGATTTTTTCCCCTTAGTATCCCCTCCAGATAAGAACAAGACTATAAATTCTTTAAGTGTTAACATTAGTTTAAATTTTATTAAAGATCCGGTTCAATTTAATGACGATTCCTACTCTTACAGATCAAGAACAATTCCAGAAAAAGTAGATTCAAAAGAACAATTTATCACTAGTTTAGAGAAATATCAAAACTCAACTCCTTTAAATGAGTACATCTTTGCTAATGACATCCTCAAGACGCTAGAAAATCAATACGTTTATTCTAGTAATTTAAACGCAGTAAAGTATAGAAATTTTTCTATCGCTATAGACAAAGCTAATACTTCACTTGCAGATGGGATAACATATTCGACATCAAAGAATTTTACAAATGAAAAAGGATTTTTATTACTTACATACGACAATCAAGACTCTACGATAAAGACTTCTCTAGATAATATTTTAAATAATGAAAATAATTTATTTTCAATACTTTCCCAAGAAACGGCGAATTTTTTAAGCATTAGAATCCATCAAGATTTCGCTGATACTTTTGTTAGCACATTTTACTTGCTACTTGTTCCTTCTAATACAGAATTTAAATTTGGAAGTAATGGAATAATATACGATGAAGAAACAGGCTCTCCTATTGGAGTTAAAAATTCCTCAAATGAAGAGATTAATGACTGTCATTTTATACAGGTGGAGAATACGAGTATTGATTTTGAATCTAGAAAAAATGTCGATGACAGTGGTAGACCATTTAGCTCAACTAGCTACAATATTTATTTAATAGCTGTAGATGCTTTAATGTCTGAATGGGTGAAATTTGGGACAGATACAGAACCAAGAAGAATTTTGGATTATACTTCTAAATTCGCTGACGCAGCTAATAATGTTACCACAATTTATCCTCAGATAAGCGACCGAAAGGCCATTCAACTCTATGTAGACCCAAATTTAGACACTTCCATAGAAGAAGTTTTAAAAAATGCTGGTGACAAATATTTACACTTTACTTTTAACCAAACAATAATGATTGAGAGTATGTTTAATCAAGCTGGTTATATTGCTGAGACCACTTTCCCTAATCTCACGCTATCGAGAAACAGTATAATATACAAGCCTACTATAGATAGTAATTTAAGTATTTCGCAAAAAGACAGCAATGTACTCTCTACAAACCCAAATGGAAATAGTGCTTATTATCTTTTATCACTACAAAATAGACCAAATATTACGGACCTATCTTTTCCTCCCACTATCCCTCCAAACAAAAGAGCTTACGTTTTAAACGGCAATAAATTATTTACAAGAGCTTTAGTGTCAGACGAACAGACGACAGTAACCCCAAAATTGCTGCAAGGGATTTATAGTGAAAATGCTAACAATCGTTTTCAAGTATTTAAAGGCGTCTCTAGCAACTCTATTTATGGAGAAGAGTTTTTCGATATTTCAATTGCTCGACTTTTGAATATGCCAGAGGGGACTACAGGTTTTGGAAAAAAAGTAAATGAATCAACAAGTAAAAACCTTTCATTGGTCCAACTCGGATATAGATTAACGAACACCATTTACTCAGGAATAACTAAAGAGACTTTTCAAGACACAGTAAAGTACGATATAGATTTTTATAACTCCCCATTCAATGCAATCAACGTTACTCCACAAGGTAATTTGGACGTCATAGGCGTCTCTGCTCAAGACGTTTCTTTTTCACTTAATTATCTTCCTAAAGAAACTCTCGTTAATTTTTTAAACCCAACTGACGTTCAAGGTTTTGCTCCATCAGTTTCAACTCAAGGCGCAAGTCAAGGATATATTGCTGGAATTCCCTTGTTAGATAAAATTGATAAATTGCAAATAACAATTCAAATTCGATACCCATCCGCCGACAAAAAAATAAAGATATTTTGTTATAACGGGGAAGATTATATATCTAGCGAGATATCTTCAAATCAAATAATTAAAGATAAAGAGAATTCTGTGACTATTACTTTATATAATTTATCTCATAAAAATTATTATACTTATGCAGCGCAATATCGAGACAGTGCTCTCGGTGGTCCAGATGTGCTTAACAACAATCCTTTTTGGAGTTTTAATGATCCGAAAAATCTAGCTTTTGCCCATTTGTCTGCTGCAAAAGCATTAGGGAAAATGCCTAACCATAATTTTCATATTCAAGCGTTAGAATTATCAATAATCGTAACTTATTCATAAATGAAATACTATATTATATATTTTATAAACGGTAGTTATAAATATTTGCAGTCTTCTTTTAATTTAATGGATAATTTAGATAGACTTCATCTTGTAGGAGTAGATTATGAAGTAGTCGATTATATTGTGCCATTAAAAGGACATATTAACCAAAGCGAATTAGAATATAGAAAATTTTTGCCTGATGGCAATTCAATATGGAAAAAAGAAGAACTTATTAATAAAAAAACAAAAGAGTTCACTTATAAAAGAAACTCTTTATTGCAAAGCCTTGATACTCATTTTATTATATCTCTTGAAACTCCCAATAACAAACAGACAGAGATTATTAAAAGAAACAAAAACTTCTTAAGAGAACTTTCTTGCAGAACGGAAATGCAACACATTCATGACTGCGAAAAGATTAATAAGTTTAATGCTTTCTATAATATAGTAGACATACAAATTATTGACCCCGGTTATGGCTGTTCAGAATCCGTGCCTCATGTTACTATTTCTCCTCCTGAAGAGAATGATCATAATTACGGATTGATGGCTGCTGCTAACGCTATTAGAGGATCAAAAGGAGAATTACTTTCTTTATCTATGGCAAAATTAGGATGCGGTTATATATCTGAACCTACAATTAAAATAAGCGGATATGAAGGAGAAAGCGCAAAACATCCTGTATTAAAAGCTGTTATTGGTAATATAATATAAACATGACAGACGTATTGTTTTCTTTCGGTGACGAATTTGCGTACTCTAATAATTTAGCAAATTGGTCTTTAATTAATTCAGGAGAACAGATTGAAATAATGGGGAACCCGGAAAAATTCTCCGTTGTTCGCGCCAATGTAATTAATTATAATAAAGGTTTTACAGTAGAATCAAATTCAATAATTAAATTTGATAACATTATAAAAGATTTAGTTTTAGATGGAGATACTATTGATTGTTATTTTATTACTTATTATACTGCATTAGTCAATGAAATTACTGAGGCTGGATCTGGATACAAAGTAAATGAATATGTAAACATTAATAAAAATACTTATTTTGATTCTAGCAACGATAGAAATGAAAGAGCTATTCTCCAAGTCAAATCTGTTGATAGTAACGGAGGTATTACTGAACTCCATTTAATTAACAATGGCAAATTCACTCAAAACTTTGAGCAAGCAGACCTAGATGGCGGCTCTGGCAAAGGAGCAAAAGTAAGCCTAATCCTAGGCAAACACGACAAAAAATCTTTAAAGTTCTTCTCTGTATTAAATGTAAAGCGAGATCAAGGCTTTACTTTCGTAGAACTAAATGAAAAGATTAAAGACAGCTTCCTTACTGGTGAAATTTATATAAAACGATATCGCATCACTTTAAATAAATCTACGGACAAAGAATACTCTAGCCATCCTTTTATTCTTAAAGTAGAGAATACTCCTTTTCTAAACTTGCCATTAGCCAAAGATAATAATATAGAGCAAATCTATAATCAGGCTATACTGACTATAGACTCTAAGATTAAAGAATTATCTACTGGAGTAAAGTAATCCTCCGGGCCTCTTTTGCTCAATCAATACTTCAACGACTTTACCTTTAAGCAGTTCAGC
>Ga0114978_10000683_pt1 | contig 28820 bp, 40 predicted proteins | sample S_140212_EF_Meta_FD_87027 | JGI IMG/M metagenome (GOLD analysis project Ga0114978, IMG submission 87027) | Freshwater microbial communities from Lake Simoncouche, Canada to study carbon cycling - S_140212_EF_MetaG | ecosystem: Environmental > Aquatic > Freshwater > Lake | place: Lake...
CAAGCAGCAAGCAGCAAGCAGCAAGCAGCCGCCAGTAAGCAACTGGAAACAAACAGCCAGCACAAAGCAGAAGGCAGCAAGCTGTAAGCAGTAAGCAACAAACAGCAAGCAGCAAGCAGCAAGGGGCAAGCGGCAAGCAGCAAGCAGCAAGCAGCAAGCAGCCGCCAGTAAGCAACTGGAAACAAACAGCAAGCTGCAAGCAGACAGCAAGCAGCAATCAACCAGCAGAAAGCAGCAAGCAGCAGGCAGCAAGCAGCAAGCAGCCGCCAGCAAGCAACGGGCTACAAGCAGCAAGCCGCAATTAGACAGCAAGCAGCAAGCAGTCAGCAGAAAGCAGAAGGCAGCAAGCTGTAAGCAGTAAGCAGCAAGCAGCAAAAGCGGCAAGCAGCAAGCAGCAAGCAACAAACAGCAAGCAGCAAGCAGCAAGCAGATAGCAGCAAGCTGCAAGCTGCATTGCCACAACAAGCAGCAAACTTCAGGCAGCAAGCAGCAAGCAAGCGGCAAGCGCACAGCAGCCGACAGCAAGAAGGTAAGCAGCAAGCGGCAAGCTGCAAACGGCAAGATACAAGCGGAAAGCAGCAAGCTGCAAGCTGCAAGCAGCAAACAACAAGCAGCAAGCTGCAAGTTGCAAGCAGTAAGCAGGAAGCAGCAAGCGACAAGCAGCAAACAGCAAGCGGCAAGCAGCAAGCAGCAAGCAGCAAGCAGCAAGCAGCAAGCAGCAAGCAACAAGCAGCAAACTGCAAGCTGCAATGCCGCAACAAGCAGCAAACAACAGGCAGCAAGCAGCAAGCAATCGGCAAGCGCACATCAGCCAACAGCAATAAATTAAGCAGCAAGCGGCAACATACAATCGGAAAGCAGCAAGCAGCAAGCGGCAAGCAGAAAAACAACAAGCAACAAGCTGAAAAAAGTTGCAAGCAGTGAGCAGGTAGCAGCAAGCGGTAAGCAGCAAACAGCAAGCAGCAAGCAGCAAGCTGCAAGCAACAGGCAGCACGCAGCAAGCAACAACCAGCAAACTGCAAGCTGCAATGCCGCAACAAGCACCAAACAACAGGCAGCAAGCAGCAAGCAAGCGGCAAGCGCAAAACAGCCAACAGCAAGAAGGTAAGCATCAAGCTGCAAGCGGCAAGATGCAAGCGGAAAGCAGCAAGTAGCAAACAGCAAGCAGCCAGCAAGCAACAAGCAGCAAGCTGCAAGCTGCAAGCAGCAAACAACAAGCAGCAAGCTGCAAGTTGCAAGCAGTAAGCAGGAAGTAGCAAGCGGCAAGCGGCAAACAACAAGCAGCAAGCAGCAAGCATTTTTATTCTATTTCAGACGTGCCATTGCACCGAAACGTCGATAATTTTTAGGCGGCTGTGGTGCCGCCAGCTTACGGCATCACTTGCAGGCGGCTATTGTAGGGTTCACACACGACGATGCGCCCATCGCCGTCAATAGCAATACCATAGGGATTTCGCAGCTGACTTATGCCGCATCCCTCGCTGCCAATGCTGCGCAGGTGAGCACCGTCTTTGTACCTCAGCACTTGCACCCGATGATTCGCTCCATCAGCCACAACCAGGGTTCCCGAACTGTGAAACACTATTCCCCGGGGCAAACAGAATTGACCGTTACCTGTTCCGTATCTGCCGATGGTGCGCAGGTGCTGCCCATCGCTGTACCGTAGCACTTGAATGCGGCTGTTATCGCTGTCACTCACAATAAGGTTGCATTCGTCATCAAATGCCAAACAGCCTGACCCTTTGAGCTCCCCGTCGCTGTTGCCTCGGCAGCATAAACTTTTGATATGCGCGCCATCGCTCATTTGAAAAACTTGAATGCGCCCATTTAGCCATCCGTCGTGAACAACAATGTTTCCATCGGAGTCAATGGCCACATCACAGGGATATAAAAGTTGCCCTGCGCCGTCTCCCTTGCTGCCAATGGTTTGAACGTGAGACCCATCCGTGTACCTAAACACTTGCACACGATGATTGAACGAATCAGCAACAACAAGGTGACCCAAGCGATCAAACGCAATGCCATGTGGATGATCGAACTGACCGTCACGAGCACCCTTTCTGCCGATGATGCGCAGAAGCGATCCGTCAATGTACCGACGCACTTGGATGTGATGATTGCCGAGGTCACTGAGCACAAGGTTGCCATCGGCATCAAATGCCACAAAACATGGACAACTGAGATTCATGAAGCCGTCGCCGCCATTCCCAATATTGTGCGCAGCTTTTTCGGAATGCTTGCACGCGTCGTCATCTCCACCCCAACTACTTCTTTTTCGATTCAATCCCCCCAATTTCTGAAAGTTGTGTGAGAGAGATGGGAAAAAATGTCACAGCGTCCTCAAGAGCCCCTGCTAGCCTGTGGGCCGAATCAAATCTTTTCTATTTTTTTTCAGTGTAACACCCTAACGGCCAAAAAATGCCTGTTGCGCATAATATCAAAAGCATTTTTGGTTTTTACAGTTAATTTCGGCTAGTGTAGCATTGAGGTCCATGATTCCTATCTCTTTCTGTTTGACATGGAGTAAAATGTTGAGCCTGCTCTGGTGTTGCTTCTTTGTGTGTCAGCGGCGTTTGTCTGCGCCTTTTCATCGGCATGCTTGTAGCCTGAAGGGTGGGTTGTGGCCTGAGGCGTACTGTGTAGCCTCAGGCGCATGCTGTTGCCCTAAGGCGTGGGTAGGAGCACAGTGGGGAGCGCCGTGATGCAGCAGCCTAAAATCCACTCTTCTACAATTTCTCATGAAGACATTGAACGGGGCCCACAGATTTTACTGCTACTAATCCCAATCCCTTGTCACGAGCTACTCTGATATAATTTCTCATTCAACTATTGCGCGGGGCCTCCCGGCCCCCCAACCCTAAACCTCTATCGCTTTGAGTGGCTCAGTGCCGTCCTAAGTCCTAGGAGCAAAGCGTGATTTTACTGCTACTAATGCCAATCCCTTGTCACGAGCAACTACTCTGATATAATTTCTCATTCAACTATTGCGCGGGGCCTTTCGGCCCCCCAACCCTAAACCTCTATCGCTTTGAGTGGCTCAGTGCCGTCCTAAGTCCAAGAAGCACAACATGACTTGTAGACCTACTCTGCTACAATTTCCCACTATCACATTGCGCGGGGCTTACAGGCCCCCCCCAACCCCCCAACCCCAAACCTTTGTTGTCTTGAGTGGCCCAGTGCTGTCCAGAGTCCGAGAAGCAAAACGTGACTTTTACATTCAGTTGCGTTTATCACCCAGAGGCTTAGTTACGTTAAACAATAACGTGACAACACTTTGTGCCAATATCAGTTGCGTTTATCACCCAGAGGCTTAGTTACGTTAAACAATAACGTGACAACACTTTGTGCCAACACCCGGACTCAAGACTGAGTGTTTTGTATCGACAACCCATCCTTACGCTGAATTTTGAAATTATCGGTGACCATGTCAACCACTCCACCTTCCCGGTTAGCAAACTGTCATTTCACCAGCCCCTTCACTCTTTCCAGCACTTGTATTCCTCTTTCAACTTGCATCATTACAGCTGTCACCGTCGCAGTCCCACCACTCGCCCTTGCCCCTCTACTGCTGAGCCTCCCCATCCTCCGTATAATATAATTTATTTGCTGCAGTAGCTCTAGGTGCACATAAACCACCGGACACACGCCTCTTGCTGCATTCTCTACTGCCCGTGATGGATGAGGCCAAGTTTTGCATCACCCTTTCTTAAAAACGCCCCCCTCCAGCCCCCCACCAACCCCTCCGTACTACCTGCCCCCCACGCACATCCTCCTCCTCTTCATTTGCCACCTCCTTTATAGGAAAAGCTAGAGCCATGCTGCTAAAAAAGGGCACAAGCTTTTGCATAATCTGACATTGTGGGGTGAGGCAGATGGAAGGGGAGGGGCCATGAGTTGAGAGGGTGGCACATTCAAAACAGAGTACAATGCGCACCTCGGTATTGCTGCACTTGTACATGTGTCCCCTTATCCACTTGGGCAAGAAGCGTAAACTGAGTACATGCGTTTAGGGTAGTTTAGACCAACACTCAAATCTGAGTTGAACACAGCACTCCAATCTGTTGTCCCAATCGATGTCATCAATGATACATGTACACCCCAACATGGTACTTCCACACTTGCCTGTCGGGATGTCCGAAGCGTGAGTCCACGAGCAACACACTGTGATACTGATTACATGCCACACCTCTCCCGCCTGCAACATCAACACCTGCCGTAGTCTGCTTTGTGACGAATGCAACGACCGACTGCTTGATTGACAGCTCTAAATGCCTGTCGGGCGGTTAGGCAGTGTGATGCAGGGCGGCTTGCTGCTTGTGAGATTGCAAGCTGGGCAGGAAATGAGTAATATGTGGGAATGACGGTAGCGCGCTGTGGGGATCGCCTGCATCTTGTACCAAACGTTACCATCAAGTATCGACGATGATGTGGAACGCCTGATGTTGCGGGTGTAATGTACTGTGTCACATGTTTGCACATACGTTCTATCAATGTTATGATGACACGTACACACCTGTTGTTGTAAGCCCTTTTCAGCATTACACAGCGATCTTTAGCGCCGAGAAAAGGTAAACCCAGGATTAAAACAGAGCGCGCCTGCCTGCGACTACGATTACAACGTTACACCACTGACAATTGCTGCCGAAACCTCACCTGTCGCTCAAGTCCAGCCCTTCACTGATCTTGCCCCTACACACAGCGATCATCAATGCACCTTTGACCGTGCAGGCCTGCTCTTCATATTTCTGAAGTAAACGAGTAAATACCACGTCGTTTGATCTGGGTTCCACAAACACAGATTTACGCGCTTCCAGAGCCGCCCATTGTCCGCTCTCCCGCCAGAAACCACATAGCATGTCCATCCACCAGTAGGAAGGGCAGAACACAAGCACGCCATTGGGTGTGACGGAACACACGTCAATAAGCAGTTGCCCCAGTCGCATGTGAAGGTCTGACGAGTCTGACCCTTGAAACGCCAAACTGAACTCAGGGACGTAGTTACACATGACTTGACGCGCGCAGTCGATAACGTGAGGTGCTTCAAGACGAATTGGGAATTCGCATCCCAGCTCTGATGAGAACGAGTCCATCGGAGACAGCGTGCCTGTAAACGTCACGAGTGTAAAAGGGGCCATCATTTTGCTGCCGCAGCTTTGGCGTACCCGACGTCAATATCACAGTGCGGCACTGATCGCGAAGGTCCCTGAATGCGACGCCGGGGTTGAGGCACAGGAAATGAACTTTGATTTCAGCGTCTACCGCTTGCTGCTCCAAAATGATGGCATAGTCCCTGCTGAATTCGTGGGCGTAGCCGGTGACGACGAGTATCATCTCTATAATCTTCATGCCCGCAGAGAACGATGGTACCACACGGTGCACCTGGCCATCAACGGCAGATGTCCATTGAAAGGCGCCGGGTGCCTTGCACGAGTCGGTCACCTAGTTGTTGACAAGGAGTCAAGTGCTTTCATTCTGATGTGTTCAATTTCATTGCTGCTGATCACCTGTTTGTGCCATTCTTGCACTGTCTTTGCGTGATTGGACAGGTCCACCACCCGACTGGACGTCAACCCCATGCTGGCAAGCTGCCGCGTCACATGTTCACCCACAAACTCCTTACTCCTTTCGCTTGATCCTTCGCTTCGCATGCTGGTCGACCGGTCACGTATCCACGCTCGAATGTCCTCCAATGACTTGGACAATGGAGCGGCTTCATAGGGACAATCAGGGAACTTACCGCATAATTCTATCATGGCAATTGCAGACAGTAGCAACTTATCTGACACAACAAACGACGCCGCCTCCCTGCACTGGTCCTCTAAATTATGCGCCTCATCGAAAATGACGATGCTGTTCGTCAGATTGATTCCTGATGCTTCACGCGTCCACCTGTCGATCAGGTACGTGTAGGGGCAAAATATGACATCCGCAGACTGTGCAATGTCCTTCGCGGCAAAGAAAGGGCAAGTTTGGACCTGCTGTCCCTTGACGACTAGGTCTTCTATGTCCCACACACCGAGCATACCCGCTTGAGCGGCGAGCGCGTTGTACCCAGAAAAGTACTTGCATCCGACGGTTGACTCGCCCCCTATGAGCTTGCTGCATTCCTCACTTTTGGAGTTCGATCGCTTGACGGCGGGGTTAATGCAAAGCTGGTCGCGGGAGCCCAATACTGCCATGTTTGGATTGTACACGGTTGTCCTTAGGCCCTTGATGAGCTGAGACACTTGCGAATGAGTGCGGGAGCATATGTAAATCCGTGACAGCGACTCTTGTTGGCCAATTGCTTCCGCTGAGGCAACTTCTTGACCAGCGGCGCCAGATTGCCCGGTGGCGGGCCGGTCCGAAATGACATATCCTGTCGGAGCAGTGTCAGCTGCAACGATGAGAAATCGACCATTTACAAACATCCAGCTCTTACTGCTGCCAACAACTGTACCATTCGTCGCAACGTTGGGCCTTCTCCGTTCTTTGCCACAGAATCTCCTCTTTACCGGCTTTTCGGGTTGGAAATCGTCGTCTTGACTAGCAGGAAGTGACCAGTCTCCACCTCCACCTCCTCCCCGCGTTCGCAAGAGGGAGAGTGTAGCAGCTACCGGCATGATGCTATGATTTTGATATTTCTTGGAACGGAACTGCGTCGATGTCAAGCCAGTATTGCCAGCGATGTTGCAAAGACCAGCCTCGAGTGACACTGCCTGCATACTGACCTCACTGCACCCTTCATCACTTCCCTTGAGGCTTGTCTTCAACGTCTCTTCAGTCTGACAACCGGGTGCCTTGCGAGGGGCATCAACCTCGTTGAGATGGGCCCTTTCGGCTTGCTGCCAAGCGATACTTGAGCAAAGAATTGCGAGAGTCTTGCCTGGGGGTTCTTCCATGTTACAATGTGAATAAACAACTGCAAACCACCAATATTCGCACATGCAGTTTATAATCTCAGTCATCATCCTCATCATCACCCTAATCACCATCGAAACCATCATCGTCATCATCATCGCATACAGGCTACACATAAACCCTAAACCTAAACCACCTCCTTCAACCTTAAACCCTGAACCCTAATCCCAAACCCCAATCACTTTAATGACCGCTGCCGCAACCAATATATGCATCCCCTTCACCATCATCAAAATCAGAAACATCTTTATAATTGCAATGCTAACCACCATCATCTAAACCCTGAACACTCACCCCTAAACCCTGAACACTAAACCTCAAAACCTAAACCTTAAACCCCTTTGTCATCATCACAGTTACAATCATTGCTATCCAATTGTACGATCATGAAAATTAAAACAGCAATCATGCTTGCAAACAAACTCATCATATTAGAGTTGCAACAGGTTGAAAATGCGTTTCGTTACCTGTTCCAGTGGGACTTTCTAAAAGAGCGTGCTTGCGCGTTTTGATCGCCCGTATTATCTGATTTGCCAGACAAACCTGGCTCGGATAAGGGGGGTACGGAAACACTAGTAGGACGCCGCCTACGACGACATTGGAAGAGACGGACGGCTGCATGTTTGGGACCGTTCATTCATGCACTACCTTGTGCATTTTTTGCTGGTCAGATATGGCCCTGTTACATGGCCCTCCAGTTGCTCGCTGCACAACGTCTGTTGGCGCTTGCCGTGGACTAATCAATTTGGTCACACTTGCAAGGCCTTTTGAATAGGGTCTTCATGAACAGAACCATAACACAATCAGTCTAGGGGGGTCCTACTATAATATACGGACTAAACGCAATAAAAAAAAGGCTGCCACACACTGGTCACTGAAAGAGCAAATGCAGAAGGGTCACATTACTGGATCGAATGCTGTGAACTAGTGACGACATGTGCTTCACCACCACAGCCGCCGATACCGTCGCCGCTGCCGCCGCCGCCGCTCCTGCTGCATAACCGATGCACTTTCGATTATCAACCGCATCAGCAGCAGCGCTCGTCTGATGTACACAGCTCCAGCAACACAACTGCCACTTGATCCTTTGCATCTGTCGGGCGACAGCCGAACCCCGGGTCTCGCAAGGGTCCAGCCCTCACCCGTGTCTCCACTTGTCTCTGCCGCCACAGCCATGATTGCAGAACCCGCTTCTTATCAAATTTAATGTGTGCTATCGCACGATTGCAGCCATTTGCATCTGCAACGCCTGATATCTCTGCAATGGATGGCAGCGCGAGTGGAGGGGCTGCCAAGAGGCACAGATCACCGCCGGTGGAGAAGGTTGAAACCGCGCTGATGCCGCAGTCAACCACACCTGCAACGACTCCATTAATGTTGTTGTCCTTCATAAAGTCCTTCTTCGACACGCTGGTTTTCCTGAGGCTGTGCAACCCGCAAGGGCATCCCTTTTTCTCTTTCATCCTCATTCCGCCGAGAGTGCTTTGTCCCTTTGCCGGCACTCAATTTACCTGCATGTTGTTCAATCACGCGGAGCGGATGCACGTGTTGGGCTGCGGTTTTAAGGGCAAGCTTGTGCGGCTGATGTCACTCGGCATGGGCAACCGCTCTGAACCGAGTACAAACTGGGGCGCCTGCCACAAGTTCATGCTGTTTACTGTGCGCCGGGTTGTTTCCAAGCTCATGGATGCGCATCGAGCCGAATTGGCCAAAACGGCCGAGGTACTGTGCGCTTCAGGGCAATGCGCATCTGCACAAATGACAGTGCAGCAAGCTATTGCCTTGGGGGATTTGCCCACACGAGCCCTCTACGCATGGCTTCTCTTAGAAGGCCGTGAAGGTGTTGTTCAAGACCACGCTGCAGCATTACAACTGGCGCTGGAAGGCACGCGATTGGGTTGTCACCACTGTCAGGGGGTACTGTCTCTTCGCTATCACTGCTACTGGTCCGCAGGTGATTGCGAAGACAATGAAGATATTGCGCTGGAGCTGGCGCGCGAGAGCACAAGGAAAGGCAGTAAGTACGGCCAGTTCAGTCTGGGTCAGATGTACTCAAGTGGCCATCCCCTACTAACACAGACAGATGAAGAGGAAGCATCGTGTGCTTCCCGAGCGGCTGCCTTGTTCCGCCTCGCAATCGATCAAGGATTTGATGGGGCTCAGAACTTTGCCGGAGCGCTCTATTTTGGTGGACGCCGCGGGTATCCGCAGGATATTCCTCGAGCGCTTCATTTATTTCGGCTCGCAGCCGCTCAAGGGTCCCTTGATGGACAGCTCTATGCCAGCGCATGCGCAAGATTTTCGCGATAATGCTGTAAATTCATTAATAACTGATCTTGCTTCTCCCTTTTTATGCGAGTCAACAAAAGCCACAGCTTGCTCTATATTGTGTTCATATAGGATTGGTGTTTCCATTCCGGTGTGGAGTGTTGAAAATATATACTTTGAATGTTCTGAGCCCATGTCCTGCCCCAAATGATGGTTCAGGAAGTTGACGAATTTATTATGATCATGAGAATTAGAGACAGCCAGAGACATGCATGGCATCGTTTCCGCCAACCTGTGGATAATAGAGGATTATGATCGGGCTTGCGTGTCATGGGTGCTGTGATGGGCCCAAGGCGAACCTGCGACAGCATTGCGTCAATTTCATCATCGTCTTCCATTCCTGTGCACGCGTTATAATGACAATGAATGACTTGGGCTGGGTTTAGGATTGGCACCAAGCCCTTCTGGAGTTTGGGCTGGGCCTAAAACATTGCCATCAAACATAAATTTGACGCTTCTTTTGTCGAGGCATTGAAGAAGGCAGTATTTGTCAATAAGCTGTGTATGGAGGGGTTGGATGAAGTAGGTGATAGGGGGGATGCACATTTACCTTGACCAGAGCTGCCGTGCGTTTGATCCGGAAATGCGTTACATCTCCATCCTGCAATGTGTTCAAAGGAAATGGTGTGCAGGGTAAGGGGTTTAGCGCACGCAACAGATCGATGCGTACCTGCTTCTTTACTTTCAAGTTGACGTATAAGGGATCTTCTCCAGATTGTTGCGACTCAGCCTTGACTTGGGAGGCGTCCGGGACTAACTCAGGGCCCCCACTAGGGGCCCCGCTGGCAAGCGCGGAGCTGCCGGCCCCAAGGGATGACCGAAGGGTGCGCCTGGCAGGACTGGCGCCCCCGGCAAGGCTGGTAAGATCGGTTTGAACGGAGGGCGGGACGGGCGGCCCGGACGTGACGGCACCTGGTCCTTTTGAAGGCATGGCTTTGATGCAGGCAAAAGCTTCCCCGGTTTCGTTGCTTATAAGTGTGCAGCTTCAGCAGTGACGCGAGTGGGGCGTGTACATGACAAATCTGCCGAAGGTGCGCGTATGGATTACATTCAGCCCCCTCAGCGAGGGTCACCAACAGCAATGCAACAATCATGAACATCCGCACCCACAACAGTATTTTGTATGTGTACCAGACTTCCTGCAACAAAATGAATGTCGCAAAGTGACAACAAAACTGTAAACCACAATTTCCAGAAACTATCTAGGCCGTCACTATGGGATTTCTCAATTGACCTACGGGACTAACAGTTTGGAAACAATAACGGGACTAACAGTTTGGAAACAATAAAAACAGGTGCTTGAGTGCAAAAAATGAATTGACAGAAAAACCAAAAAAATATATGTAAAAAAAAAACTATGATACTCATCGGTTCCCCCCATGCTTTGGGCGGTTGAGCTACGCTGGAAGTAGCTCAGCAGCGCTTGCTTGGGCCGACCGAGTCGTGGCGACAGCGCGCAGGGCGAGCTGTTGCTAACGCTACACCGCCTCCCATCGAGAGGAAGGTACGCTGGTCGCGTTCGACAGAGCGATGTCGGTTCGGGCAGCCCAAGTTTTTAGAGCGGTATGTGCGTGCGGTTGGATCACCCGAGTAATGCCCAAGAGAGCTGCCGAGGACAGCTGCTCCGGCGTTGAGAGCCCCGCAACCGAGAGCAGCTCCGACGGTTCGACGCTGGTCGCGATCAGCCGAACGATGTCGGTTCGGGCGGCCCAAGCTGTGAGAGCGGTACGTGCATGCGGTTGGATCAACCGAGTAATGCCCAAGAGAGCTCCCAAGTGCAGCTGCTCCGGCGTTGAGAGCCCCGCAAACGAGAGCAGCTCCGACGATTCGAGCCACCGTATGGTGGAGCTTCGTCACCCCTTTATTGCGGAGGCGGAGAGTGACGCTGTCATCAGTCACACCCTTGATTTTGCCATGCTCAGCGAGGACGCGCTCACGTCGATCGGAGTTGGGGTTGGGCAGCGACTTGTCGCAGCTATGACGCCATGTACAGTTTTGGTTCAGCCGCTGCCAGCTAGTTGGGCGGCGCATGTCGACAATCTGCGCAGTCAGTTTGACGCTTACGCGTCAAGGATGGACTGTTTATCCAGCAGTATCTCTCAACTGGTCGCTTTAGAGAATGTGCTTCTCCAACGTTTGTATGAGATGGAGAAAAATCTCGTGAATCGCGAGGAGACCGCGGGATTTGTGTGTGCTGGTTGCAGAATGATGAGTGACGCGCTTGCGCATGCGCACTTGCCCCGTGGTCAAGTCAAGGATGAAGAGCAGGCAGCCGATGGCACTACTCAAAAGCGCGAATTTGGCAATAGCGAGTGACGATGTTGTGATAAGAGTAAACTTTTACCAAACGCGTTGCTTGCCCGCGTTGTGTTTGTATGTGCGAGGTGTCGCCTCTACTTTGCGAGTTTGAGCACGGGATATGTGTGCGCAAACAGCAGTTGCGAGCTCGTGTGCTCGACATGCGAGTAGGGTTCCCACGACGGCTCATCGTTGCCCCACCACTTAACACCAAACACATATTTGTGCTTGTTCACAACTGTTCTAGCTCTGTCGAGTGGCAGAAGTTGAGGTTCTGAGTCGTCCTCTGTCACACACAACATTTGCCTGCACCTCATCCTCATCGCGCATGAATAGGCGATTTGTCAAATAACCGTTCACATCCAGTCAGTCTGCGACGCTCCTCTCATAATGAAGCTAGTCGACATTCGCTTTGACAGGGCCGCTGCGCATACTCTTCGATTCGCTCCGACTCCCCACTATGCTAAGGGCCGCGCGCGCTACGCGCGGATTGATCATAACATCCTTAGCTCGCGTATGCAACAGGATCAAACATCTGGAGTGATGTGAGTGTGGACATTGATGTAAACTTAGAGTAAATATTAATAATATCAATACTCTTTAGAAATCAGCTAATTTATTAACTATTACATCATAACATCATTGGCTCGCGCATGCAACATGATCAAACATCTGGAGACCAATTGTACTTGCACGAAGAATCCAAACTGTCGCACAAGTCACACATTTTGGAGCAGCTTCTGCTTGTCTTCTTCGCCAAGAATCTCAACGAGTCCAAGTGCCTGAAATGTTTCCACAAAGTCCTCTTCAAACCTGCTGAGATTAATGAAATGCTGGTCATTCAGATGCATGAAAATTCCAATTCCCAAACACTGAAAGGAACAGTGCTCGGGATCCACAATGCATCTAACTCCAGTGAGGTTGATCTTGTCACGAATTTCTTTGGGAACCAGGCTACAATCTCCTCGATGGTCGAGCCATGCGAATGGTGTCTTAGGAACACCGCCACAGTAATCGCAGAGCCTTTGGAGAGTCGGCAGCATAATCCAGTGCTTGGCCTTGTCATGCTTCAAAACTGCATCCGTAGAACCCATGTATTTTCTGCATGGTTTGCACAGATACGACCCCTCTATTCCTTCCAAGCGATACTGAGGGGGGATCAGCGTTGCATGATCATGGCGCGCTCGTTTCTGTGGTACAGCAGCCCGAGTGCTTTCCTTTCGGGCAGACTGATGCATGTGGCAGAGCTGCTTGCTGAGAATGCAACATTTTGCACTCAATAACTACCTCTCTTCATGTGTTGGAAGATAGCACCAGCATGCAGCGACGCTGCGTTGCCCATCGTGTGCATGCGTACTGTGTGCAATCGGCAAAGGCTCGCATTCGCTCAATCTATGATTGAAATGTGCAGTGCTCTGAAAGGTGTCACTTATATTTTTCATCTTTGAATTGATAGTGCAGCAGCAAGACGTGAAGAGTCATTTGTACAAAAACCTAGAATAAACACAACGGCAATAGGCTAGCATTTTCAGACAACAATCCTTCTCCGAGGTTGCCCGTTGGAATGTCGTGTGATACAGAATCCGCCTACCGAATTTAATTATATTTATATATTGGATTATAGCCCTTCAAGTATTGTCCCAGTTCCATCGGATAGTCCCAGCCACAAACTAAATGTTGCACAGTGACAACAACATTGAAAACCACAATTTCTAGAAACTTTTTAGGCCAAATTGTTTTTACGATTGTCACACGATTCCACGAAATTAAACTACACAGAGTTACTGACTTTCAACCATCGTCACAATCGGGGACCCGATTTGTTTGTTGACGGCATTTCTTACGATGCTGCAATCACGTCCCACCGCTTTGCTATCCCACGTCAACGAAATGCGACAGGCCAGAATGTATTACATGTGGCAAGATAAGAATAATTGCCAATCATATTGAATGGATAAGTTCTTGATGCACCCGACCCCGTATCAACCGATTCCCGTCATGATGGGCTGGGATATAAAATACGAAATACGACAACGAAACGTGCCAAACGACACGGTAAAGTGTATATGATTGTGATGCTGATCATATGATACTATTGTGTTAGATGAATGAACAATGATGCATTCAATAAACGTATCATTCATCATCGTCTGCATCACGGTCGCCCTCATAACCGCAATCGCAATTGTAATCATTTCCGGCGTCATCACCACAGTTATCAGCACTCTTACCAATCATGCACACTTCCAACACGCGCGCTACGGCTCGCCACGCATGCACCGCTCCTGCGTCCCACCGCCCACCACGCGCATGCACCCAATACCACATTGCTCATACTACCTCTTTTACATCTAATACATATGATAATAAACGGCTTACTTTCTATCTATTCGTTGCGCTAGGTCGCTCTCGTGTAAGTTCTGCTCATAAGGAGCGCTTATCAGATCGTACAGCAACGGGTACGTCCATAGGGGGGGGCAAATGCCTGGCGATGGCAAGCCAGGCCATGCGCTCCAGAGGGCTCTGCCTGGGGAGGTAAGCCTGAGGCGGCGGGGATGGGAAAGGGGGCACAGTGGGCCCTATAACACCAGATTCCTGAGGCTTCGATGGGCTGGGGCAAAGTTTCTGGACCGTGAGTTTCACAAATGCTCGGGCAGGGGCAGGAGGCTTGGGCCCCTTTGTGCCACCAACTGTACCGGGGGGCAGAGGAGGCTTGGAATTGTTCAAAACAGCACTAGTTGGTTTCACCATGATTGTGCAATAATGTGGCAACTATGCAATGGAGCTCTTTGCCACGGTGTCGCTTGCAGTGCGGTGCGCACTCCACACTTGCCAAAATCTGACATTGGACACCCGCAAGCCCTCGCCGGCCTTCATAACCGTTCAATGCATCATGCATGCAGGGGCGAGCGTGCATGTGTATGTATTGTACTGTGCCCCCTTGTGACGATATCTGATCACACAATGTACAGAACCAATTTCGCCTGCATTAATTAAAAAAAAACAGTGTTTCATTGAATGGCTCCGATGTGTTTGTTTGAAGAACCCCTCGCTTCAACCATTTGTTCACTAGTGACCGTTTTCCGGGCCTAATAGCGTAAAAATTCTTATGCCTCCTGCACCAAAATGAATGTTGCGCCGTGAAAACAATATTGTAAAACACACACAATTTATAGAAACTTTCTACGCCATATAACTAGCAAGGACTGCTTCAATTGCCTACGGACTAACAGTTTTGGTTTCAATAAAAACTGTGCTTGAGTCCAAAAAAAAATTGACAGAAAAACCAAAAAAAAATATTAAAATATGCTCATCACACACAACATTTTGCCTGCACCACATCGCGCATGAACAGGCGATTGGTCAAATAACCGTTCACATCCAGTCGAGATACTCTATGCCCGACCGGAAGATGCGGTGAAAACTTACACATTATTCGCAAAATCAACCATTTCCGACATTGGGACCGATCGCTATGGTCTTTTTGTTATCTGCTGCTGATCGCCTGGAAACCGGGTGCGCTACAGGCGCAATACTGCATTTTGCCGCAGATGGCGTCCGAAAACTTCAAATCCGTATTTCATCTCGCGGACGTGCATTGTTTGCTCATTCCGTCTTTCATTCGGGTGATGTGATAACCCAGGTCGCCGGTCAAATTGTGGATGCTGATTCCCTCGATCGTACTTCTTCGAGTGCGGAGGTGTTCCAATGGTCGTCTAATAGGGTGTTTGTCATGCAAAGTCCTGGCGGCACCAGAAATTTCGGCATTCTTGCCAACACGGCAGGCGATGAAGGTACCAACAATGCTAGATTTGTCCCCAACAGGCGCAAACAAACCATAAATGTTTGCGCCACTCGTACCATTGCACCTGGTGACGAAATCCTGGTTCCTTACGGGAAAATGTACGTGACTAGACTCAGAACCGCGGTTGCACAGCAACGCGCACTGCACCAAAAAGCTGCTCTCCTTTTAAACTCCGTTGCGCCGGTTATTGTGACAAATGGTGCTGTGAAGCGCCTCCTGTGCGCTAACTGTCGCAAAGTCTTGACCGCTAGAACGAGAGTGTCGCATGCACGCTGCTGTCAGGGACTGCTTACACCCCATACCAAATAAACATACTTGGTTTAATACAGGGGGCCTCATAATGCAATCATTCGTTTGTTTGTTTGATATCACCGACCCCTTGTCATCTTTCCCTCTTTTTGTATCTTGATTTTAAAACTCAGACCCTAAAACCGAACATGCCCTAAAACCGACAGAAATTTCAATCCCAGCCCTGAACCCTTATCCCACCCACAATGCATGATTCTGATTTCATCACCAAACTCTAAAAACCCTAAACCCTAAACCCAACCGTGACACTACCAACAACCCTAAACCCCTACCCCTCTAACCGCATCTGCACGCCTGCATTTGATTTTATTGCCAAATTTCAACAAATGTTTAAGGCAACCCCTAAACCCTAAACCCCTTAACCCCTTAACGTAACCCCCAAGCACAGATAATCATTCTCCAATCTTGGCTTTCTTGGGCTTCTTGCACACTTCCCCCAGAGCCCCAAAAAGCTGAATAATGCCTGGAATTCTTCCTTTGAACAGCCAGTTCCATTTTTCCTGTTTTGATCCAGCAGGCAGCACGTTAGGAATGATTTGTCCCTCAACTGCCATCCCATTACTAAACCATCAATGTGAACACAGCATCACTACTACCTGCCAATGCAAACACCATCTTTCCCACATCTCCCAAACTGTGCTTGCAACCTGCTCCACACAAGCCCTCATGAACCTGAAGCAAAATGTTAATAAAAGGTCTCGCAATTAAACACCATCATTAATGACGGACCTGCCCGTTTTCGTACAAACTCCACAAAGGAAGCAGGCATCGGCAACAAAACTGGCGGGGTACAGTCCTACTCTCTTCAGTGCAGTTCGTTCTGGAGTGCCCTTTCGATCCGCACTTGAAGCAACGCTGATTGACCCTTTGGCATTTCATGCTGTTGTGTGTTGCATCTGGACCGCAGAAAAAACAGCCAACTCCACGGCTGGCTGCTTCTGCACACCATTTCGTGTTTGCCACGGCTTTCTTCAAGTCCACAATACTGGGTTGATGCAATTGAAGGCCAGCAACAGGTCCATCATCGGTGTGCATCGCTTCCATCACAATCTTGTGCAGCGGCACATTGCTTGCCAACGCTGCAGCCACTTCCTGGGCGTCGAAATCTCCTGTCCCGCGGATCACTCAAGCCAACGGAGTACACACATCGATGTCACAAAGCACACAGCCATATACTACAGCAAATCGGAAGAAAAAGCAATACCGCGGTTGTAACTGGCGATGGCTTCTGGGTATGTGATGAAAGTGCATTTTCCGTGAGTACCACGTACACGAGCCAACCTTCCCTGAAAATAAACATGAGATACTAAAACAATGTGACGGCAGCCCCCGTCAAACCCCCCTAAAAATCCACGAATGTTCTTTAACAAATCACAAACCATAAACTGGACAAGGTTTTCGAAGTTATACGTATATTCCCAGACAACGCTACGCTCAAGTTCCAAAGAATTCAAGCCTGTGATAAATCCTGCCGCAAGGTAACGATGCGTGCACATCAAAATGTATGGCTGTGCCTTGCCTGTAGTTGCAATGACACAAGCCTTCCCAACCCTAAGCATGATGGCTTCCTTATCAGACGAATCCATGCCACTGTAAAAGAACTCACAATCCAAACCTCGGCTCTTGAGTTCCTCCTGCAGTTGACAACCGGCGTTCTTTGTCATAACAAGAATCTGTGAATGTATTAACACTATTAAAGCACCATACAAAAATTGATGGGTCCGACCACTCACCATCTGTGGTCGTGTTTGAAGGAGTAGAAGCAGTGCAGCTTCTTTGTCGACACACACAAATTTGTCCAGTAGCACTTCTGGACGAGTGGGTGACACTCTGAGCACTTCAGAAAACGTTTCGATCCCGAGCTCTTGCGCGAGAAAGCGTTCATTCTTCGGGCGAACGGTGGCCGACATAGCAAAAAACAGAAATTTCAAATCGGCCAGAGATGCCATGAATGTCCACATGGCCTGAAACGCTCGATAACCCGAATTTTCTGTGGCCGTCACCGATTCACGAAGAGTATGTACCTCGTCTGTGCAAAGCACAAGATTCAAACCCTCGGCAACAGCCTGTCTCGCCACATTGACATTGCAATGCAAGCTTTCAAAAGAAGACAGCAATAAAATTCCTTTCTCCGCAGCCAAATCTCTGAGAGGGCTGCCATTCAGCTTTGTCACGCAGTTCTCTTTCAGCATGTCTGCAGCAGTTTGTTGCTTCAACGACACAAATGGCTGTGCAAGCACCACCATCGTGTTGGGTTGTTCCGCAAAGTGCGTGTAATACCTGGTCGTGCTGGTGAGTCTGTGAAAACCTAGATCGCAGGCACATCACCTGCTTTTTCCGGTAGCACACGGTTGCACAATGAGTATTCGGCTGCTGGAGCCCTGTAGTCGTTGAAGATGCTCTAGCGTTGTTTTCTGGATTCCTGTGATTGTCATGGCTGGTACCTTCTTGTCCCGTGCACCGCTTTGCGACACAGCTGCACTCGCCCCTGCATTGCCGCCCGTGAGTGGTGAGGTAAAAGCGGTGTACTGCTGGGAGATGCATTTGGGCGATGGCAGCCCTAGTGTCGAGGGCATTGCATCCTTAACAAAAACAGGCTTGGAAGGCTCAGTTTTGGGAGTCAGAGCATCTCCAACACTGGCTGATGAACGTTGCGAATTCAACATGGAACTAAATTCCGACTGCGAAGTGCTAAGCAGTGCTTGTTGCAGCCCAGTGCTTGCACTATCGCGTGAATGCTCTGCGCTGCCAAAAACCGGAGATTGATCAAGCTGGCTGATTGAATTGACCCCTCCCGCCTGCATCGGCCCGCTTGAATGTGTAACACCCTGGTAGGCTGCTGCAGCAACCTCTGGACGATTTGCCACTATCCACAGCCAGCGTTCAGCAGTGCTGGAACCTACATAATGTGAACACTGGTAAGTGGTTGCAAATTTGCATGTTATAGTTGCGGTTTCGGGATAGTTTCTATGCCATTTGTGGTGACGCAAACACCTGAATGTGCCGTTGACTCATGTTGTGCTGGTGAATCTTCGTCGTTTGAAGTCTCCAGACCAACGTATGCATTGAAAATTTTGGCGGCTTGATGGTACCTGCATCAATCTGAGACTCATACCCTACACCTCATACATTGCCATCGCTTGCTCACTTGTCTACATGGTACGCCGATATTCCGCCAATTTGATGTTGATCTCCAGCATACCGTTCGTCGCTGGTTGCTTCCGAGTGCGCTGAAAGGGCAATCATTGCCAGCCTCATCTCGCGTTGCTGTTCAGAATTGCTGAACGCAACTTCAACCGCCTGAAGTGATATTGCTTCAGTCACATGCCTCAAAGAAGCCACCGACAGCCCCGGCAAAGCTGCCTCGATCTGCCTATTGAACAAGTATCGGAGCCTATCTTCATGCATGGGATGGCCCCCCTCTGTGGCAATCGTCATAAGAAACATTTTTGCTACAGTTTCAGGTTGAGGTTGCCAACTTTTCACCTGCAATCAGGAATGCTCCATGATGAAGGGCTGCCTTTTTCCCCCACACAGCATTTGCGGCTTCGATCACTTGCGGCTTGAGGCGGATCGCCAGTGTCAACAGAAGGCACGTGAGTCTTTCCGAACTAAACTTCATGGTCTCATGAATGCTGGCGGCCGCTGCTGCTCCCTGTAGATCCTCGCTCTTTGTGGAATCGTACGCTATCGCGCATCGTCTTGCGGGTCCTTGATACCGCAGACTTTCAAAGTGTTACTTGATGACGCACACCTGTCACGCAATATCAGGCTAACCTTCTTGTTGACCCCCCCGAAACTTTTGCCACTGATATGGCCAGCACCTCCGGAACCCGCATTGCACCGCCACCCGTATAGCAGGCTGCCAATCCAAGTGCAACCCCGATCGCAGTATCTGCTTGAAGGATTTCTTGAGGCGTTTTGGATGACCCGACCCTGTGGCGAAGAGATGGGTTGAGAGTCCAGAGTCCGTGCGCAACTGGCACCATGTCGGCGTCTCGCACGCTCTCGAATTCATCAGGATTAATCAAAGGAATCCCCAATGCTGTGAATGCTTCTTCTGCAATGTCAAGCTGTCCGATTACAAGCTGCTTGAACGCTTGAATGCTGCAGCCAATCCAGGTTGAGCCGCTGGTTTTCACTTGCAGTTGACCATGTTCGAGCCAGCGAATCTTCTGCGGTTTGATGTAATGAAAACACCGCCTGGCCATGCGCTTGTAATGCTCACTTTCTTGAAATGGACACCCAGTTTTTCTGTGTAAAAACGTAAAAAGGAAACACATCACAGCCTTGCCGTACGGGGTGGTTGGGGGGCTGCCTTATGAAACTGGCTACAAAAGCTACGTCCTGATCAGTGTTCTTCAAACTAGACAGGTGATGCAACACCGCACATTTCAGGGCGTACTTGCATTGAGTAAGCGCGTGCTGGAATCTGCAGGGAGGAGATGGCAATGAGCACAGGGGATACAGATAATGGCCAATATATAACAAAGACACCTGTTAGGGCAGTTGAACTCCGTTTTCTTCTGATATAACCATATCATCCAATTCATCATTTTTGATCGTTCCTTTTTTGCTGGAGCCTGGTCAGTGATGCATTCGAACAGAAGTATTTGAACATTTTCTATGCTAGGAACACGTGGTCCATCAGAAACGCAGTCTAAAAACTGCACAAGAGACGCAACGTTTGCACTGCCCTAATGTTAATTTAAAATGAAGACATCTGGCAACCAATAAACTGCACCTGTAGTTGTCTGGGGCTGCCCTGACAGGAATGAATGCTTTCTTATCAGCCAAAACTTGCTGCTCGTGCACACTCGCGTCATTGATCTTCGTGAACATATGGCTGAAGTATGCACTGCAAGCTGCTGTCCAGTTGTTTGTTTCGGGAACTTCGACAGAAACACATGGTAGTGTTCCAAACCGTGAGGCGCGACCAAATCTGCCTGCAGACTTGATATCGACAGTTGGTGGCGCGCTGTCGTCCAATCCCATCATCTCGATCAATTCTGCATCTGATACCCGTTGTGAATCAGGAACTACAGGATACAATGTGGAACGTATGTATTGCCCATCTTTGAATTCATATTTCACTATCAAGTCTGAAGCAACCAGTGCTGGCAACGTGTGAGTTGGGTGCCCGGACCTGCTGAGCCAATGGTGCCGGACACCTCCAGTCGTTCCAAAATGTTCGCCGCAACCGACAAAAGGGCACTCAAATCGAATGGTTGACATAATGAAACCGAAGCTCCAAAGTCCTTCCTGGCAAACGAGTTTCACAGGCAATCTTTAATCGAGATATGATACGATGAAGCTGCGCACGCACCTCCGCGAAGGTACGATGATGTTGTATCGTGTTTACATGCCTCGATGCGATGCATCTGAAAACACACGTGATTGCGATACACTTGATGCTGCTTCGATCGGCGTGGTCATTGTGGCATCTGTCCCGCTTGCATTGCGCCCTCACTGCCTGCGCTGCAGCATGGCCCTTGGCTGATGTGCGCATGCGTACGCGGTTGCGCAATTCCATTCTAAAAACTCAATGTGTTTTGATTTTTACACATTCCAAAAATTCAAATTAAATTCAAAATGCAGCAACTCAATCAATAGTGCAAAAACGGAGTAGGTCTCTAGAATTTTTCACTATCACAACCCAAACAGGCTTCACACATTTTTTGTTTTCAAAACGAATGCCTAAAAATAGGCAAACACAAAAAACCTGCATTCTGAGTAACAACCCCAACCAATCACACAGAACCCGACTCCTCCCACACAATGGTACATATATATATATACATATATACACATACATGGACGTCTAATGTCTTTCATTTTTCTATTCGAATGGATCTGATGCAAATTGCCTAGGGAGCTTTGGTCAAAATTCAAGCCTCCCTACTCAAGTGAGTAGGAAACTCCTAGAAAAAAAGGAACACCCACACACAATCGGAATTGTACTCAATCAAACCCCCCTTGTTTGAACATCCCCCGTTGAAACAAAACACCATTTGATAACCTACGCTGTCTCAAGACGGACGAACAACAGCACACACAGGAGCAATAACAACCAGCAGAATTGGTACAAGATACTGCTGTCCACACGCGCAATCGATTCCACACTGTGACTAAACCAAACGTCCTGGTTTGAAGCCGCTGATTCGCAATCATTGCGAACGCAAGAATTCATTAATCGGAATGTCTGACGACTCCCCACCCCCCAAATTCAGAAAACCGTTGCAAACTAGACCAAGTTCACCGAAAGTTGAACTTGGTTCTCCCAAATGTGCGGCTCCCAAGCTGAAGAAGCCCAAACTGGTTTCTACATCTCCTCTTTCACCAGAACTGTCAAAAAAACCAAACAGGCGCCGTGAAATGAATTCATGCAGGCTTCTGGATCTCCAAGCAAAGGAAGACGACGGAGGTGCAGAAGGTGCAGAAGGTGCAGAAGGTGCAGAAGGTGCAGAAGGTGCAGCTGCTCCCGGATCATGCTCCTCAAACAGCGACGACGATAGAAGCGAAGGGGATGATTCCATTGTCACCGATGTAATGTGCAAGCGTCTGCCCTTGCTAAACTGAACCCTAAACCCATCGACCTTTTGACTGCAACCTGACCCTGCCTGCCATAGGGATCATACTCGGATGGAAGTCCCGATATATACCTGAAGAGTCTTTCATCCCAAGCAGAGGAGTTTGGGTTTACCTTACCCCTTCACCAAACTTCCAAGCCTGCCTTCGTGTGATTTGATCCCTAAAACCCACCACCCTAAACCCTAAACTGTGAGGGCCTATACACCACTAAACTCCTAACTAGGTCCTCGTACGACAAGACCAAACGTGCGTCAGCATCGACTGGAACGCCAGACTGCTCTGACCCAATTGAACCCAAAGGAATTAGGCGTTTATCCGATAAAATTTCTGTCACCCGAAACCCAGCTCCTATCAACACAATCCCCATGTCCCCCACGTCTTCTACTGCATTCTTGCAGCGATTTATGCCAATCATGCTTCAACCGGTTGTTAACCCACCACCACCCTGCATTTCCAATGGTTCGTTTTCGTCCAGACTCAGGCTTAACAAAACCGGAATCGCCGCCGCTAGCGACCCTGTTGCTGCGCTATGCTCCGTCGCGCCCAACCTTCAATCATACCAACCCCTCCACCTTGTTACCAACCCCATGACCAACGTCGTTGCACTGCGTGCTGCTACCCCTGCAATTCTAGTGACCACCAACGCCATTCAGCACACAGTCCCAACCCATCTGCTTCCAAACCCTGCAATGGACGACACCGACCACGTTGACGAACAAACCACCAACACCCCTCCAATTCAAACAGTTGCGGGCACCCTCTGGTTCGCAAGTGAGTGGCACCTGTTTGCATTTTAGCAATTTCATAACTACAACGAGAATCAAATAAACAAGTACAGCAAAAACTAAACTGTGTACGATATTTACACCGCCGATTTCACCTCTACATTCACCTGTCATCTGAAGGCTGGGGCATTCACATAACAAAAAAAGGCTGAGGGGATGTTAGTGCCAATGACGCGTGGCGACTCCTGCGGCGCCGCTGAGCGGTCGAGAGGTCGTGCCCCCCACCCCCCGGACCCCTCCCCCTTGACACGAGCAACTACTCTGACATAATTTCTCATTCAACTATTGCGCGTTTACCCTAAACCCTAAACCCTAAACCCAACCCTAAACCTCTATCGCTTTGAGTGGCCCACTGCTGTCCTAAGTCCGAGGAGCAAAGCGTGATTTTACTATGCTAATCCCTTGTCACGAGCTACTCTGATATAATTTCTCATTCAACTATTGCGCGGGGCCTTCAGCCCCCCCAACCCTAAACCTCTATCGTTTTGAGTGGCTCAGTGCCGTCCTAAGTCCGAGGAGCAAAGCTTGATTTTACTATGCTAATCCCTTGTCTCAAACTACTCTGAAATAACTTGAATTCAAAATCCAACAACCCGATCAGGAGTGCAAGTTCAAAAACAACCCAAACAGGCTTCACACATTTGTTGTTTTGACAACGAGTGACTAAAGCAGGCAAACAAAAAAAACTCGTGCTCATGCTAGCATTCTTAAGACCCCTTCAACCTTGCAGCCTGCATCCTTGCAATTATTAACATCAACTGTCGCTGCAATTTTTGCTGCTGTGCTGGACGAATCGAGTGATCGAGTCAAAAAAATAACATGGCATTAAATAGCAAATAATATCTGCTCATAATTCAATACAGCCTACGACACGGTGTAGCAACTGAATTGAACAATTCCCGATGTCGAATCAAACTGCCATGACCAATCCTGAATGATGCATGACAACAATCGTTATGTGCTAATGCCTTAATGAACACGGCTTTGTGAATACTTTGACAAATTGTATATATGTATGCGTACATGTGTCCGCGCGCATTATGCGCATATACGCGCGCGCGCAATGAATTTGACATACTTTGGAATTTTTCGATCACAATCTCGAATGACAATACCACGCATATATTGCATGACATTTACAGATCACGCTTTCAGCGCACATTCACTTCAGCGCGCATTCAAAATCCAACGCGCTTTTATTTCTACTCAATTTACTTCCTTTCACAATCAGCGCCAGCGAATTAAAGCGCCGTGTTTAGCTCATTCAATCTTCAAATAGCCTCCGCGACTGCCGTGGCCTCCACAGACCACACCGGGGACGGCGAACGACCGCGCTTTCGTTTTGGACAGTTCGTCACCGATTCAGCGTTCTCGTTGTCACTGTCGATGTCTTCTTCACTCTCGGGATCATCGGCGAAATCCTCCAGCTCGATAAACTCACTCACGTTTTCTCTCCCCTCGAGGAACCATGGCTCTACTTCGTCAGGCGCAACGAATTCGACTTCCGTTACTGTCATCAGGTCGATAATCGCTTGATATGTTGCGGTCATACAATTTTATATCTATATATCCTTATCTAAACATTATCTTTTATATCTTATGTCCCTACATTACCCTGAACATCCGATCCTACGTGTGTCCGTATGCATGCCACACCACCCACGCTGCCCATGCACACGTCATCAGGGCCAGAGGGAATCCTCAACCTTGCTCCACTTCTAAAGACGCGGACTACCACTCCGGACTCTGGTGTATGTCATACCGAATCGAAAAAAAACATGCCACCCCCAAAAAGACCCAATTATATAGACATATATAATTTATCCATGAATTAGGCCTTATTAGGCCCCTACCCGACAGTTTGACTGTTCATAGACTGTCGAAGAGGAAGTCCTGCGAAGTCTAAAAGTATGCAGGGCAGTTGCTGCCCTGCCGCACGCGCAGGAATCGAGCCACGGCGCAGGGGCGCTATGAAACTGAGGTTGCTGAACCCCATCTTACCCTCCGCACTGCCGGAGTAGAACCAGACTCAATCATGTTGCACGTGGGCGAATCATGCATAGCATACATCACATCTCGATGTCATGTATCACCGAGCGCGCACTTTCACCAACATCCCCTGTGCCTGCTACTGAGCGCTGACGAAACCGGTATTTTCATGAACCGCATGGTTTGTGTGTCCAATTCATTTTTACTGCTGCCTGGTTTGTTTCGAATGCACTCTTGTTTGGACACATCAGAGCTTGCGCTATGTGCAGCTGATACATCATTCAGATTTTCAGTGGCGCACATCATTTACTCAACGGCTAGCAAAATGGACCTCACTGCTACACGTACACCAACACAATCTAATTGTTTTTGCCTCTCATCTTCAACACGCTGTTTGATGCCTTTGCAGTAGATGCATTTTGATTTCTGCCTCAAGTGATCGCAATCAAAACATGCGCTATGTGCAGCTGGTACATCATCAGTGGCGCACATCATTTACTCAAGCCGGCAAAATGGACCTCACTGCTACACGTACGCCAACACAATCTAATTGTTTTTGCCTCTCATCTTCAACACGCTGTTTGATGCCTTTGCAGTAGATGCATTTTGATTTCTGCCTCAAGTGATCGCATAAAGAGGCACCGCGGCATCTGGTACAAAACCGGCGATGATGATCATGTTCACAAATTCCAGCGCCACCACATTCCTTGCATCCATCACGGCGTTTGTCGTGGTGGCAGAAGTACCGCGTTTTTTTATAACGAACCTGGTCCTTCGAAACCCATTTCCATTCTCCAATACCCCCTGCATTCGAGGCCGAACGTGCCTGCGGACGTAGCACCGGTATTGGATTGCTAAAGCAAGTGCGATTGTCATCAGGTCCTGAGGGCAATGACATGGCCGCTGTCGCAGCTCTCTCGGTTGAACCATGCACGCCAACAGCTGTCTTGCACGGACGACCCACACGTCGAATTGTGATACCATCAATGCAAGTCACCTGTTGCACACATCATCAGAAAAGAGCATGCCATACATTTGCTGTGCATGCACACCGGTTTCTTGGCAGTTTTGGTTTCCAATGACTGCGGGCAACGGAACAAGGGCAATTGCGTAAGACGGGATAGTGTGCTGTTCGGCGTGAACCATGATATAAAGGGGCAGCATACCTTTCTTTTGACTTTTTCATGAGGCTTGCTCCTCTTGCCACCCTCAACACGCATGCTACTGGTCGCTGGGCCATCACCACTGGACGAAGAAAGCGTCTCCGGCTCGATCGAGCCTGCGTTCATGCAGTGCCTGCCTGATACGTCAATCTCATTTATCTGGGGTCGTTCAAACCGGCTACCAAGCATTCATGACAACGTTAATATCATATCAATGAATGGCTGTCATGCTGCTACATGATGCAGCGCGAGCAAATTCCCCCGTGACATGTTTGCACGGTCATCCCAGACACATGCAGCGGTGCGAGCGATTCACCTCGGGGTTGACAACGGTCATCCAAGACACATGCTGCAGTGTGAACAACCTGCAACATGATTGCACGGTCACCCAAAGATAATAAACAGTTCTGAGCATGTGTCCAGGTTTGGGTTCATTGCACTGCCACACTGCACTCACCACTGCGAATGCAAACTTGAGCAACAGAGTCATCGGGTCCGGCAGAACAATTTTTATTTTTTTGCTTCATCAGATGAACAATGTAGAATTTCTATCACTCAGTTCGATTACTGATGACAGTTGTCATACCGTGTGCAAGAACAACATGTGCATCTCAGATTGCATTGAGCGTCATGTACATGTGAGTGGCAAGGTCACGAAGGCTGTTGCAGTGGCATTCGCACTGTTGCACATAACCCGCATCCCTCTCTCCTTCACCCCTTGTAGATGCATCTCAGATGTCTCAAAAGTCGGCAGCGCCACATGGTCCAACATTTATGCGCCTCAACTTGCAAAGCTGATCACATTCCAGCCGTTGCACCAGACACTAGTCGACCGTGGTCACAGGTGATGCCCCCGGGAACCGCTCTGCGACAACCTCTGCTGCCCATTCTGCGACGCTGTCCCTGCGCTCGTCGTTGGAGGTTGCGCTGAACTGCGTTGTGTCACTTCCAATTCAACGCATCACGCACCGTCCAGCCGTCATGTGCAAGTTGCCGTCCGATCCGCGTCCCACATTCGCCTTGCCACTACACCTCCAGCTCCAGAAGTTGAACAATGCAGCCTTGCCGGACAGCATCGATACCAACGGCGGCCCGATTTTGGCGACACCCACACAGCTCACAACCGCTGCACCAATGGTCGCATCACACCAGCATGCGTGCGGCTGCCGTGCTGCTGCCCCCATGCTAAATCATTTGCCCAATGGGCGGCCCCTGTCCCTGCAAATCTGCCGCGTGGACCAGCCCTCTGCAAACGTGAATCCGGTCGCACCCCGCTTTCATTCAACCGCCCTGTACAGCTTCCAGTTCAACGCCTCGCACACCGTTCCGCTCGTCCCAGCCGTCATGTCCAGCACGCCCATAGCCTTTACCAGCAGCGCCCCCAAACGCGCCTTGCCACTGTAACTCCAACTCCAACTCCATAAGCAGCAGCTAAACTTTTGAGCTTGCAACCGTGGCGGATGTTTATCCTGCCGCGTCGCACCTTGCCAGCGTGCAAAACCGTGCTGCTGCCACAATGGTATAACAAGGGGCAGCCTCTGTCACTGCCGCAGTGCCAGCCACCCCCAACCTTCGCATTTTTCAGCGCCATCATCAAACCTGAACGAAGCTTCCGCTGCCTCCGAATAGGACGGCATGGCTGTACGATCGTGATTTGCAAGTTAATAAAGTGCAGCCTCTGGCGATATCTTGGCTCCCTGCGCTCACGTGCTGCCGTTCATGTCATTTTTGAGAGACTGAGGCCAATTTGTGCCCTCCCACCCTCCCGCACGGCAATATAAATAGCTGCATCGCCCGTCCACAAACCAAATTGCACACCTGTTTATTGAACTTTCATGCCAAAAATGACAAGTTTTAAACCGTTACTCCAAACCCTAAACCAGTGCGTGCGTTTGCATTGCCCAGAGCCAGCTCAGCCGTTTGCCACGGGCATGTGCTGTCACACGCAGAGCTGGCTGACATGCTCATCGAGGGCAGAGAAGGCGTTGCCGTGGATCGCAAGAGAGCGTGTGGGATGGTTGAGGAGGGCGCGCGCTTGGGCTGCCACCACTGCCCAGGGGTGCTGGCAAGGTACTACTTGTTCGGCTTTGGATGTGCTAAATATGCTGCGCGGTCGCTTGCGTTGGCGCGCGCGAGTGCAGACGAGGGCAGCAAGTACGGGCAGTTGACGCTCGGCAAGTTGTATCGTTTGGGTGAAGGAGGAGTTGCGCAGGATTACGCTGCAGCGGTTGCACAGTATCGGCTGGCTGCTGCACAGGGCTATGATGAGGCGCAGTGCGGTCTCGCCTTTATGTATCATAACGGCTATGGCGTTGCACAGGACCTGGCTGAAGCGCTGCGGTGGTACAAGCTGGCTGCAGCTCAAGAGCTTGGTGTGGCATTGTGCAATGTTGCCGCGTATTATGAGCACGGCCACAGTGTTGCTGCCAACAGGGCGGAGGCGATTCGCTGGTGCAAGCGCGCCGCTGCAGCGGGTAGCGCTGAAGCTGCAGTCGCTTTGAAGCAATTGAGCGCGTGACGTGCAGCAAAGTAAAACAAGCTTTTGCGGCTTTCAAAAACAACTTGAAATCCTCGGATTCGTGAAGGAGATGTTACACAAGGTTGAAGGGGCATGAGACGCTTGTGTGTGACGCTTGTGAGACGCTTGTGTGA
>Ga0114978_10000685_pt1 | contig 28772 bp, 28 predicted proteins | sample S_140212_EF_Meta_FD_87027 | JGI IMG/M metagenome (GOLD analysis project Ga0114978, IMG submission 87027) | Freshwater microbial communities from Lake Simoncouche, Canada to study carbon cycling - S_140212_EF_MetaG | ecosystem: Environmental > Aquatic > Freshwater > Lake | place: Lake...
TACGTTTTCGTCATGTCCTCAAACTACAACGCGCGCCCGTTGCTGCCCGAGGTGTTGGTCGAGGGGGGGAAATGGACCGTCGTCCGCCAGCGCCAGACCCTGGAGGATCTTGTGCGGGGCGAGAGCATCCCTTGAGTTCGCACCAAGGCCCGAAAAAATCCCCCGCCGTGCCGGTAACAGTTGGCGGAAGGGTGACCTCTCCCTCCGGTTTGCCATGGGCCCAAGACAGGTGAAAGCAGATCGGCCCGTCCGGATGAGGCAATTGCCCGGATACGTCCTGCAAAAGATCCCAGAGGGGATCTATGCGAACGCGCTGAAATCCCGGCGCGGCCGGCCGGAGTCCAAGGAGCGAGGCGAAGAGATGGTAATGGGGGTGGGCTCCCCAGGCATGGCGCGCATCCCGGGCAGCCGGTCCTGCACGAACCCGGGTTCATTGCGCCACCAGGAAAAATCGTGCAGGACATTGATCCAGCCGCGCCCGGCGTCGAGTTCGCCAAACGGCGCTTCGGTTATCAAGACCCGCTGACAGGTAAATCGCGCCATCAGGCAGCCTGGAGAAACGGCCTCACACCGCTGCCGCGCGCTTCTTCCGCTGCCGCTGCGACTCGGCGATAAATTCATCCTGCGCGTCGAAGGGCGGCTCGCTGGTTTCGCGTAATTTGTAGGTGCCATCGGGTTGCATCACCTTGGCTTTCACGGTGTCTTTCCAGAACCAGTCGAGGATTTCGTCCACGTGTTCCTTCATGCCCGGCCTGACAACGGGAAAAATGGTTTCGATCCGCCGGAAGAGATTGCGCGGCATCAGGTCGGCGCTGCCGAGATAGATTTTCGCATCCCCGCCATTTTCGAAACGATAGACGCGGCTGTGTTCTAAAAACCGCCCCACGATGCTGCGCACCTCGATGTTTTCACTCACGCCGGGAATGCCGACCTTGAGCGCGCACATGCCGCGAACCATCAGACGGATGGGCACTCCAGCGGCGGAAGCCTCATAGAGGGCCTCAATCATACCCTCTTCGACCAGGGCGTTGACCTTGGCCGTGATGCCGCTGGGGCGTCCGGCCTTGGCGTGTCCGATCTCGGCGGCGATGAGCTTTTTGAATTCGTTGAAGAGGTTGAACGGCGCGACGAGGAGCTCCTGCATGTGAGGAAACTTCGAGACCCCCGTCATGCAGTTGAAGGCCTCGGCCAGTTCGTTGGTCAGTTCCTCGCGGCAGGTCAGCAGGCCCAGATCGGTGTAAATTTTTGCCGTGGACGGATGGTAATTTCCCGTGCCGAGATGGGCGTAACGGCGGATACCGTCGCCTTCGCTCCGCACGACCAGCATGGCCTTGGCGTGGGTCTTTAACCCCGTAACGCCATAGACGACATCCACTCCGGCCTCGCGCATCATGCGGGCCCATTTGATGTTGGCCGCTTCGTCGAAGCGGGCCTTGAGCTCGATCACAACCGTGACCTGTTTGCCATTATGCGCTGCCTCAATGAGGGATTGCACCAGCGGTGAATCGGAGCTGGTGCGGTAGAGCGTTTGCTTGATGGCCAGGACGTGCGGGTCCTCGGCCGCCTGGGCCAGAAAATCCACCACCGTCTGGAAATTGTCGTAGGGATGATGCAGCAGGATGTCGCCTTTGCGGATATGGAAAAAAATGTCGGACTCCGTGTCGAGCGAGACGACGGTGTTCGGGGAAAAGCGCTTGTAGCGCAAATCGGGCCGGTCGATTTGGATGGCCAGCGGCATGAGCCGCACAAAGTTGAGCGGTCCATCAATCCGGAAAATATCCTCCTCCTCGATGTTGAAAATCTCCAGCAGGCGCGCCACCACATGCACCGGGCAATCCTCCTCCAGTTCCAGCCGAACGGCTGCGCCCCGGTTCACCTTGCGCAACTCGGCCTCGATGGCGTGGAGCAAATTGTGCGACTCCTCGTCGTCAATATAGAGATTGCTGTTGCGGGTGACGCGGAAAAGATGCGCTCCCTTCACCCGCACCCCGCGAAAAAGACTGGCCACGTGATGCTGGATGATGTGGCCGAGAAAAACGTAATCGTCCCCATCCTCCTGTTTGGAAAACGGCACCACCCGCGGCAGGATGCGCGGCACCTGCACGACGGCGATGTCGGTGTTCAACTGCTCGCCCTCCAGTTCGACAATCACATTCAGGCTCTTGTTCAGAAGCTGCGGAAACGGATGAGACGGATCAATCGCCAGCGGGGTCAGCACCGGATAAATATGCTTTTGAAAGAACTCGGCAAAATGCGTCTTCTCCGGATTGGGAACATCCGGGTAGGTGTGAAAACGCAGTTTTTGCGCTTCGAGCTGGGGTTGAAGCTGTTCCCGCCAGCAGCGGTATTGATCATCCACCATCCGCCGCACCCGCTTGCTGATCACCGCCAGCGATTCGGCCGCCGTGATCCCGTCCGGGCCCGCTTCGACGGAGTGGGTTTGTTTTTGCTGCTTGAGACCGGCCACCCGCACTTCAAAAAACTCATCGAGGTTTGAACTGACGATGCAAAGAAACTTGAGCCGCTCCAGGAGCGGGTTGGATTCATCCAGGGCCTGATCCAGCACGCGCTGGTTGAATTCCAGCCAACTCAGCTCGCGATTGATGAAGTATGACTTGTCCGAAAAATCCATCCCCTATCGTCCGCAGGTCGCTGGTCAGGTCAAGGGAAGAATTATGACGAAATGCCCATCGGCCTTGGCTTTGAGACAATACGCAAGGGGTGCGCCCGGTTCCCGGATGGATCGATCCGGGCATTGGATAACTCCCATCCTTGGGCCACCTGCCTGGTGGTAAAAACCACGGACTCTTGCGGAAAAAGCAGCCGGAGTCAGCTTCTACCGTGAGATCGAAACGGCTGCGGCCACGTCATGCCGGGCCAGTTCGAGAGCTGCCTCGGTGCGGGCATGGATGAAAAAGAGGGGCTCTCCTTTGGCGATTTGCTCGCCGCATTTGCGGATGCCGCTGAAACCGACGGCGCAGTCAACCGCGTCGGAAGCGCGCTGGCGTCCCGCTCCGAGCCGCACGCTGGCTGCGCCGATGGTTCCGGCGTCGAGTCTATTGATGATGCCATCGTGCGTGGCGGCGAAGGATTTGATGAGAGGGGCGCGGTGGATTTTGGTGAGGCGTTCGAGTGCGGTGGCGTCGCCGCCCTGTGCGCTGACCATGGCGGTGAATTTTTTCCAGGCCGTCCCGTCCTGCAGCCAGCCGGCCAGGCGTTCGCGGGGCGAGTCGGCCACGCGCTCGCAGAGGTCCAGGGTAAGATTCACGAAGTCTGCCGGGCCCTTGCCTTGCAGGGTGTCCACCGCTTCCTTGACCTCAAGAGCGTTGCCGACGGTTTCGCCCAGTGGTTCCGCCATGGGGGTGAGGAGAAATCGGGTGATGACATTATTTTCCTGTCCGGCGGATTGCAGGCCGAAGGCGAGTTTCTGCGCGTCCTCGCGGGTTTTCATGAACGCGCCGGTGCCGAATTTCACATCGAGCACGAGCCGGTCGAGCGACTCGGCCAGTTTTTTCGACATGATGCTGGCAATGATGAGTTCGCGCGAGGGCACCGTGCCGGTCACGTCGCGGAGGGCATAGAGTTTTTTGTCGGCCGGACAGAAATCTGCGGTCTGTCCGGCCATGAAAAGGCCGAGCCGCTCGATTTGGGCGAGGCAGTGTTCCTCGCTCAGATGCACGTCAAATCCCGGGATGCTTTCGAGCTTGTCGAGGGTGCCGCCGGTGATGCCGAGTCCGCGCCCGGAAACCATCGGGACCCAGAGACCGTCGCAGGCCAACAAGGGCGCGAGGACGAGGGAGGTCTTGTCGCCGACGCCGCCGGTGGAATGTTTGTCCACCTTGGGCGGCGAGCCGGTCGGCCAGTGAAAAACGCGTCCGCTGTCGCGCATGGCCGCGGTGAGCGTCGCCGTCTCCACCGCGTCCAGTCCGCGAAAATAAATTGCCATGGCCAGCGCGCTCATTTGGTAATCGGGAATCCCGTCCGTGGCGAAAGCGTGAATGATGGCGCGGATTTCCCCGGTGGTCAGCGTTCCGCCGTCCCGCTTGCGCTCGATCAGTTGCGGAATATGCATAGCGGCTCGATTTTTTGCCTAATACGCCAGCAACTCCAAGCCGGGAATCCCGCGAAATTCCGCGCCGTTGCGCGAGACGAGGGGACATTTTGCGGAAATTGCCACCGCCGCGATCCAGAGATCGCAGGCTCCGATCAGGGCCCCTTGCTTTTTCAACTCGCGAAAAATCCGGCCGTAGGCCGCCGTGGCGGACTCATCCGCCGGGAGAACCCGCAAATGCCGTCGAACCCGCGCCGGCACTTCATCTGCGCCGGAGGGAAATCCCGCAAGGAACTCTCCCCAGGCCACGGAGGAAACGGCAAAGATATCATCCGCGTGTCGGGCCGCGAATTCATGGGCCGGGCCGGGCTGCCCGGCCAAAATTTCCCGCTGATGATCGATCAGGTAACACGTATCGAGGGTCAGGATTGCCAAGGGTCCTCCGGGGGGTGATCGCACTTCTGATTTTCTTCCAGCGCGTCCAGGGTCTGGACCGATGCCGCTGGAAATGAGCGAAAGCCTGCGGCCCATGCTTTTCCGGTGAGGCCGGATTCTGCCCATGAGGCGCGCTTGATGACCTTGGAAAAGGACTCTTTCGACTCAAGCCTGGCACGGGACAGGCACCCGTATGCCTCCAAGTCAATCGTGATGGTTTTGACAGCCATGTGTGCTAACATGCACTTATTAATGATGCGTTCAACAGAGGAATGAAAAAAATGGGGTTGGCTGAAATTCGTAAAGCTCTCAAATCCGCCGCCGACCGTGGTGCGCGCTCCCATTCCCGAAGAACGCCAGTCGGGTTTGCTGGCGCAAGGACTCAGGAATCCTTCAACAGATTCTCCAAATCCTTCAGCGCTTTGCGCGGACCCACGTAGGTCTCCCCCTCGTAGCTGCGGGAAAGCACCTTGCCATCGGACACCACGAGGTCGCCGGAAAGCGCGTTGGCGGCGGGAGACGGTGAGGGGGTGGTTTTGACTTGGGCGGCGATCGGAGTGGACACAGGGGCCTGGGTGGCTTGGGCTTCGAGACGCGTTTTCGTTTGTTCCGCCCGAATCAACAGGTCGGTGTCCGTGGCGGGCGCATGGCCGACCCCGGCGCCGTCCAAAACAATGACGGGCGCGCGGGAAGTTGTTTTCACGGCAGGGGCGACTTGGTAGAAGAGTGGATAGAGAGATGGATAAAAACGAATCGATTTATGTGGCGGGACACCGGGGGATGGTCGGAAGCGCCATCGTGCGCCTTTTGCAAAAGCAGGGATTCTCCAATCTTCTCACCCGCACCCGCGCGGAAACCGATCTGGGCAATCGCGCCGCCGTGCGGGAGTTTTTTGAAAAAAACCGGCCTGGTGTGGTGGTGGATGCCGCTGCCAAGGTAGGCGGCATCGCGGCCAACTCCGAACAGCCGGTCGAATTTCTGCTCAATAATCTGACGATTCAAAATAACCTGATCGAAGCCGCCGCGGACTTCGGCGTGCGCAAGCTGCTCTTCCTCGGCAGTTCGTGCATTTATCCCAAGCTCGCCCCGCAGCCGATTCCGGAGAGCGCCTTGCTGACCGGTCCGCTCGAGCCCACCAACGACGCCTACGCCCTCGCGAAAATTGCCGGAGTCAAACTCTGCCAGTCCTATGCCCGCCAATACGGGAAAAATTTTCTCTCCGGCATGCCGACGAATTTGTATGGCCCGAACGACAACTACGATTTGCGCAATTCCCATGTGTTGCCCGCGCTCATCCGCAAGGCGCATGAGGCCAAGCAACGCGGGGAAAAATCGTTAACCGTCTGGGGCACAGGCGCACCGCGCCGCGAATTTCTTCACGTCGATGACCTGGCTGACGCCTGCCTTTTTCTACTCGAAAAATACGACTCGCCCGAAATCATCAACATCGGCCGGGGCGAGGATGTGACGATCCGCGAGCTGGCCGAAACGGTGTGCGCGGTGCTGGGTTTCGAGGGCGAACTGGTCTTCGACACCTCCAAGCCCGACGGCACGCCCCGCAAGCTGCTCGATATGACGAAGCTCTTTGGTCTGGGCTGGCAGCCGAAGATTCCGCTGCGCGAAGGCATCAGCGATGCCTACACGTGTTTTTTGCAGGCGGGGCGCCGGTGAAGCAACTCCCGCCCGCGGCTATTTTTTGTCGTTTTTCAGAATCAGCCCGACGATGTCGGCCGTCTGGAAGGTGAGAAGGAGGCCGACGCAAACGGCGAGTGCGGAAACGACCGGCCCCTGCCACATGTAAATCGTGGCGGCGGAAAGTGCGGGCGTGGCTTTTTGCGTAAGGATCATCACCAGCGTGAAGGTGGTGGTGAGCAAGGTGGGCAGGTTCACGGCAATCACGTAAACCCCGAGAACCTTGAGGGAAACAAGAAGCCAGTCGTGTTTGTTCACGGAAAAATCAAGGTTGGAGTTTGAAGTTGAGGTCCTGGAGGAGTCCGTCGGAGAGGCGGTAGACCCAGCCGTGAACCGCGAGTTTCTGGCCGCGCTTCCAGGCGTTTTGCACGATGCTGGATTCCGCGACGTGCCGGGCCTGGTCGAGGACGTTGAGTTCGCAAAGCAGGTCTTCTCTGGCTGTTTGATCGAGAGCGGCGAAACGTTCGGGCTGACGGCGGTGGATGCTGCGGACGTGACGCAGCCAGTTATCAATCAAACCGAGTTCCTGATCGAGCAACGCCGCCCGCACGCCTCCGCAGCCGTAGTGGCCCACGACCATGACATGCTCCACCTTGAGCACATCCACGGCATATTGCAGAACGGAGAGGCAATTGAAGTCCGTGTGATTGACGAGATTGGCGACGTTGCGGTGGACGAAAACCTCGCCCGGTTTGAGTCCGAGAATTTCATTGGCCGAAACCCGGCTGTCCGAGCAGCCGATCCAAAAATATTTCGGGCTCTGAACATCCACCAGTTTGTCGAAGAAGTCCGGCTCCTGCGCTTTCATCTGGGCGGCCCAGCGGCGGTTGGCCTCGAAAAGATGATTCATGCGGAAGTTATGTAGCAGATTGCCCGCCCGGACACGCAAGAATTGCATCGCGGTATATTTTCTCGATCGCGGCGATTTGGCGATCGCGGGAAAATTGTTCGCGCACCGAGAGGGCGGCATTTTGGGAAATCGCGCGATAGAGACCGGGATCTCCCGCCAGACGCAAAAGCGCGGCGCTGGTTTCTCCGACATTTTTTTCCGCACAGAGAAGTCCGTTTTGTCCATCGGTGATGACTTCGGGAATCCCGCCATGCCGGGTGGATACGACCGGCAATCCCGCCGCCATGGCCTCCAACATCGCATTCGGAACACCCTCCACGTCGCCGTGCACGGTTTCACTCGGATGGAGAAAAATGTGCGCAAGGGCGAACAATTCCTGCAGGGCTTCCTGGGAAAGAAACCCGGTGAATTCCACCCGGTCCTCCACGCCCAGTTCCACGGCCAGGCTTTGCAGTCCGTCCTTCAGCGGACCTTCGCCGGCGATGCGGAACGTGGACGACGGGTGTTGGATGGTAAATGCGGCGAAGGCGCGCAGCGCGGTGGCGAGGCCCTTTTTTGGGACGAGCCGGGCTGCCTGCACAATCCGCCAGACGTCATCGGAGGGCGGGGTGCGATGCGGGAACGCGATGTCGGGCAGGATCGTCCGCATGAGACGGAGTTTTTCGGGAGGGCATCCGAGTTGCGCGACGCGCTCGGCCAGCCGGTCGGATCGGCAGGGCACCGCCGCAGCGAGTTGAAACATTTCCGCCAAAGCCTCAGCGTAACCCGGTGAGGCCATCGTGCCGGCCACATCCGAACCGTGGAAGGACACCACGACCGGAATTCCGCATTTCCGCAGCAGCGGCAGAAGGTGCACCGCCACGTTTCCAAAAAAAACATGCAGGAGGCGGCTGTCTGTCGCGCGCAAAAATTCCAGCATCCGCTCTGTTTCCCCGGAGGAGATCTGCCACGGATGCCCGGTGCATTTTTCCGCCATGCGGGCCAGGAACCGCCAGGGGGAACGCCGGACAACCTCCACCCGTTCCGCCGGCCAGTCGCCGGCGCGTTTCTGGGCCAGCACGACCGCCCGAAAATTTTTCAGGCCGGTGACATGCCGGTGGATATGCAGCATCTCCGGCTTGAGATACGTCGCGCAGACTAGCGCAACGGACGGGAGCGGTCCTCCCCCGGCATCAGCCGGACTTTTTACCATTCAACGCCCGCCACAATCCATCCGGTTGACTGGAACGGTGTGCCGGGTCCAAAACCCCTGGAAATGTTCTTCTGACCCGTGCCGTATTTTGCCGGGGCGGCCGGATTGATCAACTGCCACGGTTTTTTTGTGACAAAGGCGTCCCGCACGATTCCTTCAATGGTCGGCTTGGTCTCGATGGGCTGCTCTCTCACGATTTCGCGCTGCTTGGGGGCCGGGATGACGAAGTCCTGCGCGCAAGCCGCACCGGAAGTCAGGGCGAGCCAGAGGGCGGCCTGTCGAAGTTTCATGCCTACAAGGCTATCAGCCGCGCCCCTGCCGCGCAAGCTGCGTTCAGCGTTGAATGCTGCGCAACAAGAGGTCATCATGGATTTATGGATTACCTCTCCGCCGCCCGCAAGGTCTTCACGATTGAACTGGCGGAAGTCCATGCCGTGGCGGCGCGGCTGGACGCGAATTTTGAAACCGCCGTTCGTCTCATTCAAGACTCGGTGGAAAACCGCGGCAAGGTCGTGGTCGTCGGGGTCGGGAAAAGCGGCCACATCGGCGAGAAAATCGCCGCCACCCTGACCAGCACCGGTTCGCCGGCGGTCGTCCTGAACTCCCTCAATGCCCTGCACGGTGACCTGGGCGTCGTCAACGATGGCGATGTGGTTCTGGCCCTGAGTCTGAGCGGCGAGACGGACGAACTCATCAACCTGCTGCCCGCCTTGGCGCGGTTCGATGTGAAAATCGTTGCCATCACCGGAGGGGCGGAGTCCACCCTGGCAAAAATGGCCGACAGTGTTCTCGATGTGCGTATCTCGCAGGAGGCCTGCCCGCTGAATCTTGCGCCCACCTCCAGCACGACGGCGATGCTCGTGTTGGGCGACGCCCTGGCGATGGTGTTGCTGGAGGCCCGCGGTTTCGACAAGGAGGACTTCGCCCGTTTTCATCCGGGCGGTCAGCTCGGGCGCGCTTTGTTGCTCAAAGTCGGCCAGATCATGCGCGGGGACGATCAGTTTGCAAAGGTGACAGCCGATGCCACGGTGGTCGAAGTGATTAAAATCATGACCGCCCGCCGCGCGGGAGCCGCAGTGGTGGTCAACGAGCGCGGCGAACTGGAGGGCATCTTTACCCATGGCGATTTCGCCCGGCATTTCCCCGATCAGCCCGAAATCGGGCGGCGGACGGTCGGCGAATTCATGACCAAAAATCCCATCACGATTTCCGCCGATAAGCTGGCCGCCGAGGTTCTGCACATTCTGCAAAAGCACCGGATTGATGATCTGGTGGTGTTGGATGACGCGGGCCGTCCGATCGGTGTGGTGGACTCGCAGGACCTCTCCCGTCTGAAAATCCTCTAGCCCCTCGGGGGTAAACCCCCTATCAACCAACAACACCGCACCCGCAACTTTCCTTATGGCACTCGCAAACGACCTCCGCAAAGGCATGGCTATCCGTTACAACGGAAACGTCGCCATCATCCTTGAAGTTCAACACCGCACCCCCGGCAACCTGCGCGCCTTCGTCCAGGCCATCATCCGGTACATCAATACGGGAAAGTCCGCCGACATCCGGTATTCCTCCACCGAAAAAGTGGAACTGGTTGATGTCCAGCGCCAGCAGATCGAATTCAGCTACAGCGACCCCCAAGGCTACCATTTCATTGACCCCGAAACATACGACACGATCACCCTGCAAGAGGCTTTGGTCGCGGAAGTGAAGGATTACCTCGTGGAAAATCTCAAGGTGGATGTGCTCAGCATCGAGGGCCGTCCGGCCCAGGTGGATCTGCCATCTTCCGTGACGCTCAAAGTCACCGAATCCGCCGACGGTGTCCGCGGCGACAGCGCCAACAACGTGCAAAAGCCAGCCACTCTCGAGACCGGCAAGATCGTTCAGGTGCCGCTCTTCATCAAGGAAGGCGAACTGATCAAGATTGATACCCGCACGGGGACCTACATGGGACGCGCATAAAGTCGGACGCCGGCCTGGTCCAGCCGTCCGTGAAAAATATGCCCAAGACGCCGCGCAAAAATCAGAAAAAAAAGCGGCTCGATGTCGCGGCGGCGGGCGTCCTGCCCGCGCAGGTGCCCAAGCGCTGGGTCAAATTTCTCGTCGGCCTGTTTCTCCTGCCCCCTGCCTGGGTGCTCACCCAGACATTCTTCACCGCCTTCGCGCGAACCACCCTGCGCGACCGGTTCTGGATCACGGAGGAATTCTGGTTTTTCAGCCTGGGCGCGGCGCTCTGGCTGGTCACATTTTTCGGCCTGCCGCGTCCGCTCTGGCTCTACGTCTTCGGGCACGAACTCACCCATGCCGTCTGGGTCATGATCATGGGCGGACGCGTCCATCGTTTCGAGGTCACACGCAATGGCGGCCATATTCTGGCCGATCGCACCAACACCTGGATTGCCCTCGCGCCCTATTTTTTCCCCATCTACAGCGTGCTGGCCATCGGGATCTATGGACTGTGCGCTCTCTTTTTTGACGTCACGCCCTACCGTCAGCTTCTCTACGCGATCATCGGTGCGACATGGGCATTTCACTTCACCTTCACCTGCTGGATGGTCGCCAAAGGCCAGCCCGACCTGCATTACGGCGGCACGTTTTTTTCGCTGACCATCATTTATCTTTTGAATCTGACGCTGCTGGCCGCGCTGCTGATTCTGGCCTCGCCCAAAATCACCTGGGCCGGATTCGGACGGGAACTGCTGCAAAATACGATGGATTTCACGGTGCAGATTACACGGGCGGTTCACCAACTCCTGCGGTGAGCCACGCGGCGGAAAAGCTGCGGTTTCTGCTCGAGTTGCAGGAAAGTCTTGGCGGCGGTATCCCCTTCGAGCGCTGGATGCGCGAGGCGCTTTACCATCCGCAATTTGGTTATTACACCGCCGGCATTCGCGGGATCGGACGGCGGGGGGATTTTACGACCTGGCCCGTTTTGCACGACAGTCTGGCCCGCGCCATTGCGCACTGGGCCTTGGAAAACAAACCGCCGGGCCGCTGGCATCTCATCGAAATCGGCGCTGGCACGGGCGAACTCGCCGCCGGTGTCCTTCGCGCCATCGGCTGGTGGAACCGCCCGCGCTACCACATCGTGGATGTTTCCGCTCCCTTGCGCGCAGAGCAGCAAAAACGCCTTGGTCGAAAGGCCACATGGCACAACTTCATGGCCGAGGCGCTGAATGCCTGTGATGGCGCCGCGCTTATTTTCTCCAATGAACTCGCGGACGCTTTTCCCTGCCGGATTTTTCAGAAACACGATGCTGCGTGGCGCGAACTGGCCCTGCACATTGACGACGGGCGCATCATCGAAAGCTGGCGGGAAGCGCCGCTGCCCGAATCCACGGTCTTCGACCATGAGTGGCCGGACGGTCAGCGTGTTGAAGTTCAGGAGAGCTATCAACACTGGCAGCAGGAATGGTTGCCCTTTTGGAAAAGCGGTTCAATGCTCACCATGGATTACGGCGATAATTGCCCCGCGCTCTACCACCGCCGTCCGCAGGGAACCTTGCGCGCCTATGCTCATCATCAACGGCTGGAAGGTTCCGGGGCTTACGCAGGTTTTGGCACCCGCGACCTGACCGTGGATGTGAATTTCTCCGACTTGCAAAAATGGGCCGGGCCAGGCGCTAAGTTTTCCACGCTTTCGGAATTTCTCACCCGCCAGCGCGCTGCGGATGTTCCGTCGCTCGCCGGGGCGGGCGAGGCTTTCAAGGTGCTGGTCCAGTCGCGCTGAAGGCGCCTGGACTCTGCGGGCTCACACAGCTTCCAGAATGTGCCAGTGGTCCATGCTCGGGATATTGTTCGAGCTCTCGCCGAGGAGCGCGTAGCTCACCTTTTCGGATTCGATCAGGGTGAGGCCAAGTCCGGCCAGCTTCGTCTCGTCGAGTTGCGGCACATGGGGCACGAAAATACGTCCGCCCGTTCGAAGGGCTGCCCGGGTTTTTTTGTAAGCATCCGCCGCCTGCCCGATCGTCAAATGCCGGGTCACATAGAAATCGAACACAGCATCAAAGGTCTCGCCGAAGCGATCCACCGCGAAGTCGGCGCTTAACATCAGGCGGGGTGCCTTGCGTGCCAGATCGTGCAGTTTCGCTTCGTAGCGGGCGAAAGCCACGAGGCTTTTCAGGTGCCAATCGACCCCGAAATACCGGCCCCGGTTCAGATACGGAATAAGCCAGATGCCAACCCGGCCGGCGCCGCACCCGAGATCAAGCACGCGGTCGTCTGGTGCGAGCCCGTGGGCGACGAGGAAATCCATGTAAAAACGGCCCAGAATCCACGGCCGCCCGTAGTGACGGTGATGCTCTTCCGTAAGCAGCCAATCCACGCTGATTGGCTCCACCGGATTCTCCGTCGAACTCTTCCTTTGCCATCGCGCCGGCGATTCAAACGTATCAACTGTGTCGCCATCCGGCGACTCGATGATGATCCCATCCATGCTCAGAGAAGAAGCAGACTGGACGCGACAAGAAACACCACCGGAAAGAGGATAAGCACCGCCATGTTCAAATTCGCGGCCAGATGCGGCCGGGTCCGGACAATCCTCCGCTCGATGGCGCTCATCACGACCTGAAGTCCCATCATCACATACGCGATCGCAAAAAAGAGATCGATCCGCGTGAGGTAGGAGATCTGGGGAAGGTTGAAGCTCATGGCGAATTGCGTCGCGATGCAGGCCAGAATGGCGGTGAGGGTAATCCCGACGCGGTCGTGCAGTTGGTCCACCGGAATCAGAAACACCGCGCATGAGATGAAGAAAACCAGGCCCACCGGAACAAAGATGGTCCAGAGATAAAATTGCGACTTCCGCACCACCTCAAGACTCACCCGGAACTCCGAGTAGGACTCGTTCCAACCCTTGAGTTCGACCGTGGTCACATGGGTTTTTGCCGACTCCAGGGTGACGCCCTCGAAGGCCATATGCTCCGCCGTGCCGGTCAGCGCCGGATTGGGTTCGAAGACAACCTGCTCCTTGGTAAAGGCGAAGGATTGGATGCGGACATCCAGCATCTGCCGGTCGAAAGGAAACCGTTGCAGCCGGAAAATTCCGCGGAATTTTGCACTCACGCCAATCGAGTAGTCCACCTTGCCATCGGGCCAGATCTCCAGCTTCTGGTTGATGACTTTGCTGTCGGATGTGTTCACGAACTCGATTTGCGGCCACCAGATTTCCCCCAGTTTCGCAGAGGCCCGCCCTTCCAAGAAAATCTTGGACGCAGTGCCTTCGAACTTCAGACGCGGATCCATCCATTGAAACGAAAAATAAAAATTCGCATCGAATGTCTGGGAAGACTCCTGAATGCCCGTCAAATCCACGAGATAAAACCCCGTTCTCACAACGACAGGAGTGGACGGCGCGGATATTTCACTGTCCTCTGCGAGCGCGGTGGCCGTGCATCCGCTCAAAACGATCAGCAGCGAGAGCAATAAACGGGAAATCACGGGAAACAGATGTCCGCAAAATGCCAGGGGTTCAAGAAGGAAAACTTTGAAGCGGCGCGTCTCCAACCGCCGGATCTCAATCACATTGCGTTGTCTGGTTGAAGGAAACTCCTTTGCAGCATAGGCTGTGCCCCTCATGGGAAAATTCACCGCTCTGGCCGCCTTGCTCGCGGCGGGATTATGGCTCACCGGCTGCGCCACGGGCGATCCGCGCCTGCGGGGCACCTGGAGGTCGAACAAGGTCCCCATGCCCGTCGAGATGGTGAAGGTGACCAAAATGGTAGCCGTCCCAATTCGCAAAGGCAGTCGCAAAACCAGGCAGGTCCCGAAAATCCTCACCGTCGCGAAAACAAAATCCGCCCCCGAATATCTCGATCTCGTCCTGAAATACGAACGCACCTATCTCGTGATCGAGTTCCCCTCCAAGGACGGCTTGACCACGGCCCGGGTCAGCCTGCCCTATGCGGTCACGCCGACCGGCGAAAACTCCCTCCTCATCGACGTGAGCGAACCCGCCTCCGAGAAGAAGGGACGGATCGAGATTTCCTTCGACGGCCCCAACCGCTTTTGGGTGAACCCCGCCGGCGGCGAGGGCTGGAAGGAATACTACGAGCGCGTCGGAAAACGCGGCTGATGCCGGATGTCCGTTCCTTGTTTAACTTCCACAAATATTACAAATACATATTTGTGGATGAAATTGAGATCTCCAGCACCGAAGCAGTTTGCGGCTTTGGGGACTACCCGGATCAAGCGCCAGGGAGATTGCGGCTTGACGCGCACTTGTGAAATGACACTTTGAATCGCTGTCAAAACAGTCATAATTTTCCATAATTTTTTATCACCATGGCAAAAATCGTTCCACTCATCGGCTCCGGCACCGCCGGTCCTCTCGGCGTCCTTCACCTTCCACGTTTGTGGTTAAAACTTTCCCTTGATGCGCGTGAAAAACTCGCCGACGGCTATCCCGGCTGTGGCAAGGGATACGATGCCATGGTTCTCCATGGCCTTGGCCTGGATGAAGCCGCGACGAAGGAATTTGTTCGCGCCAAGCGCCCCACGTATCCGGCCTTTGAGGCCTGGATCGCGCAGCAGCCCGGCGTGAAACTCGACGGCGAAACGGTCGCAAAACTCAACACTTCCATCGCCGGATACATTCATGCTGACGAAACCCGTCAGGAAATTCTCAAGGAAAACAATCTCACCGCCGGGCCGAAGGATGCGGTGAATCTGAACAACCTCGACGACTGGTTCCTCTTCCACCAGGCCGAGCTGAGCTAGGGGCTGGCGGGAAAGATTTTCACCCCCAACGCGTGTCGGGGTGACTGACTTTCTGTTTCATCGTGATCGCGTCGCTCACCGCGTGTCGGCGTCGTGCGCCTGCACGATCCACGCCCACGGGATGGCGCCGTGGCTGAGCATCCAATCGTTGAACTTTTTCAGCGGCCAGTTTTCGCGGATAACAAAACGGCGGTGGAGTTTTTCCACTTCGAGGCGCCCGAGGAGGTAGCTCATGGGGACGGTGGGGGAACTGGTGTACCAGTTCACGTCGCCGGCGGCGCGGGCCTTGGTGAATTGCACGCCGCGCATCAGGATCTTGCAGGCGCCTTCGTGGCTGAGGGAGCCATCGTGCAGCCCGCAATCAATCACGATGCGGTGGGCGCGCCAGAGGGCATCGTGGATTTGCTGGAGCCGGGCTGATGGGCTTTCCACCAGACCGTGGTCCACGGCCATTTGCTCGCACCACATGGTCCAGCCTTCGTAGGAGATGGAGTGGCCGGCGAGGCGGCGGAGTTTGCTGGGGTGGCGGTTTTGGATGGAAAACTGGAGGTGATGGCCGGGGTAGGCCTCGTGGACGCTGGTGAGGGCGAGGCCGAAATGCTGGCGGATCTCGGCGCGTTTTTTCGCGGGATCGGTTTGGGTGAGGCTGAGATCGTTGACCCAGAAGATGCCCTCGGTTTTTTTGGAGAAAGGCTGGGGGCCGTGATAGGCGGCGGTGGGAAATTGATGGCGGAGGAAGGGCGGCGCGGGCAGGACCTGCAGCTTCTCGTTGCGGGGCAAAGTGACGAGGTTGAGGCCGGCGAGCTGTTTTTTGATCGCGAAGGTGACGGTGCGGTATTCGTCAAGGAGCGGGCGCACGGGCGTCCAGGCGTGGGCGGCTTCGTCGAGGATGGCACGGGCGCTTTTTTTGCCGTGGCGGGCGGCTTCGCGTTCCAGCAGCTGCTGCATGCGGGAGACGAGGCGGCGGCCATTGGCGGCGGCTTCGGGCAGCGAGCACTCGAAGCCGAGGCGCTCGCGCATGAGGAATTCGAAATGCGCGCGTCCGATGCAGTAGCCTCGTTCGGGGCCGGGGCGTTTGCGGGAGACGGCGGCGGCATAATCGCCGAAGGCCCGGACGGCAGCGGCGAGCAGGCGTTTCAGACGGGCGGGTGAGGCGGTATGCGTGAGGAGTTCGGGTTCGATCTCGCGGAGAAAACCGGCCGCGCCTTCGCAGGACTGGCGGGTGAGTTTGGCCCACAGCGGCACGGGGCGGCTGACGCATTCCGCACCGGCGGCGAGGAAGTCGGGCAGGGCGGCGAGGCGGGATTCGATGGCGGGGAGGACCTTGGCGAGATGGGCGGTGTTGCGAACGACGAGATCGAAGACGGCGCCCACGGCCGAATCGCTGTGGCCTTGCGGGTTCGTGCGCCAGCGCTGGAGGTCGCGCGCATCGAGCAACTCGCTGCGGAGCATGGCGAGGAAGGTGCGGCGGTCGAGCCAGTCGTCACCGGCAAAGGCGGCTTCGGGCAGGCTCTCGACGGCGGCGAGGGTGAGTTCGGCCAGGCGGATCTGCGCGCGGTGCGTTTCCGGATCGTTGGCTCCGAGCCGGGCATTGAATTTTTCCAGGCCGAGGGCGCTGGCGTGGTGGGGGAATCGCTCGTGGGTTTCCGCAAAATAGTCGTCGGCGATTTGACGGAAATCGCGCGCGTAGGCGGCGTCGATCGCGTCTAGGAATTTCCCGGCGGGCGAACTCACAAGGCCGGGCCCTTGGGGAGAATCTTGCCCTCGCTGTCCACAGGACCCAACGCGATGGCCTCGATCTCATTGGCGAGGTCGCGCATTTTTTTGACATCGGCTTCGCCGGGATGGCCGGCCGTTGAGGCGGTGAGCGCGAGGAGATCCTTGAGCCTGGCGGTGAAAGTGGAAACGAATTCGGTTTTTTTCAGGCGCGGATGGAGGGTGTTGAGACGGTCGAGGTAGTAATCCATGATCTCCGCGCGTCCGAGCAGGGCGGCGCGATCGGCGGAGTATTTTACGGCGCAACTGTTGGCGGCGAGCTGGAAGCCGCGGAGCCATCCGCCGAGGCTGATCATGTGGGCCATCTGTTCGTCGTGCAGATCGAGCATGGATTTTTCCACGTCGTCCTGGGTTTTGATGAGTTCCTGGCGCATGGACTGCCAGTCGCCCTTGTCGCTGGCTTCAAAGAGACTCTTGCTGCGCCGGGTCAGCCGGTCGTTCACGCCCAGCGCACGCGATTGCCGGATGAGGGAGCGTCCGACGTCCTGAATATCCTGCGGGCGCTCGGCAATGGTGAGCATGAATCCATCCGCGACGAGGGAGCCGAAATGCAGGGAGGTTTGCAGGCGGTTGTCAAAGACGGCATCGCGCGGGTTGGCTGCGATGATGTCGAGTTGGATGGGCTGAAAGATGCCAAAGTCCTTCAAAATCTGCGCGATCGAAGGTGCGGTGATGTCATTGACTCCCAACTCGTCGCGAACGTAGGAATCCGATTCCAGCTGCAATTCCTTTTCGATTTTTTCCTGGGCATGGCCGGTTGCGCGCGTGAGTGCGATGGCGGCTGCCAAAATCAGCAGCGTTCTGGCATGGAGGAGATGGCCCATTCCTCTGCAGAATATTTCACAAATCGGCGGGTTTGTCCATCCGGCCCAGCCGGAGGAGCCGTTTTTTTAGCGGAGGGGGATTCAAACGGGCTTGTTTGACGGCCAGGGGCGGGCGATATGTTTCGCATGATCATCGGTGTCCCCAAAGAAATCAAAGAGCAGGAATTCCGCGTCGCGCTCCTGCCCGCCGCGGCGTATCAGCTCGGTAAACGCGGGCATCAGGTGCTCGTGGAAAAAAATGCGGGTGCCGGCATCGGTTTCCTCGACGAGGCATATCGCGCCGCCGGGGCGGAAATCCTCGACACCCATGAAGAGGTCTTTGCCCGGGCCGACCTGATCGTGAAAGTCAAAGAGCCGCTGGTTTCGGAATGCGGACTCCTGCGCAAAGGACAGGTCCTTTTTGCGTACCTCCATCTGGCGGCCAACAAACCGCTGACCGAATCGCTGCTGGCCACCGGTGCGACCTGCATTGCCTACGAAACCGTGGAGGTGAATCATCGCCTGCCCCTGCTTGAGCCCATGAGCGAAATCGCGGGCCGCATGTCTGTATTGGTCGGCGGTTATTACCTGGCCAAACACAATGGCGGCAGCGGCGTTTTGCTCGGCGGGGTTCCCGGAGTGCTGCCCGGTCGCGTGGTCGTGATCGGCGGTGGCACCAGCGGGGTCAATGCGGCCCGCATGGCCACCGGCCTCGGCGCGGATGTGACCATTCTTGAAGTGGATCTGGAGCGGATGCGTTTCCTCGACATCACGATGCATTCCGCGCACACGCTGTTTTCCAGCGAGGCCAGTCTGGTGGATCTTCTGCCCACGGTGGATTTGCTCATCGGTGCCGTGCTGGTGCCGGGAGCGAAGGCCCCCAAATTGATCTCGCGTGACATGTTGCGTAAGATGAAGGCGGGCAGCGTGCTGGTGGATATCGCCATTGATCAGGGCGGCTGCGCGGAAACTTCGCGGCCCACCACGCACTGCGATCCGACCTTTGTTGAGGAAGGCGTCATTCATTATTGTGTGGCCAACATGCCTGGGGCCTACGCCCGCACCGCGACCCAGGCGCTGACCAATGTCACATACCGGTATATCGAAACTCTGGCCGACCTCGGTTTGGAAGAAGCCATCCACCGCCAACAGGGCTTGCTTGGCGGTATGAATATTTTTGACGGCAAGGTGACGTGCAAAGCCGTGGCCGATGCGCTCGGGTTTGCGTATGTTCCAGCCCCTTTCACAGTATGAGTCTCGAAGCCCAAATCCACGAAATCGGTCGCAAGGCTCGTCTGGCCGCCCGCGCCCTGGCCGTTCTTTCCACGGAGAAAAAAAACGCCGCGCTGCTTGGCATGGCCGATGCGCTGGTGGCCCGCAGCCCGGCTTTGCTTGAGGCCAACGCAAAGGACATCGCCGGTGCGGAGGAACAGGGCCTGAACAAAGCCGCCATTGACCGCCTGCGCCTCAGCGAAAAACGCATCGCCGAAATGGCCGATGGCATCCGCGCGGTGGCCGGACTCGAAGATCCCGTCGGAAAAACCATCACGGAATGGACCCGTCCGAACGGCATCCGGATTTCCAAGGTCCGCACGCCCATCGGCGTGATCGGCATCATTTACGAGTCGCGGCCGAACGTGACCAGCGACGCCGCCATTTTGTGCGTCAAGACCGGCAACGCCGTCATCCTGCGCGGCGGCTCCGAATCGCTGCATTCGAACCTCGCCATCGCGGAAGCCCTTCAGGCGGGCGGTTCTGCCTGCGGCCTGCCGGAAAACTCCGTCCAACTCATTCCGACCAAAGACCGTGCCGCCGTCCGCCACATGGCGCAAATGGATAAATTTCTTGATCTCATCGTGCCGCGCGGGGGTCATTCGCTGATCGAAACTGTGGTCAGTCACGCCCGCATGCCTGTGATCAAACATTACCATGGCGTCTGCCAGGTCTATGTGGACAAGGACGCCGATCTCGACATGGCGCTGCGCATCGCCCTCAACGCCAAATGCCAGCGCCCCGGCGTCTGCAACGCCATGGAAACCCTGCTGGTTCATCAAAGCGTCTCCGACGCCTTCTTGCGCAAGGCGGCGCCTTCCTTTCAAAAAAGCGGCATCGAAATTCACGCCGACGAAAGGTCCTTTCATCAACTCACAACCCTCAACTACGAACCGCTCCGCAAGGCGGAGGAGCAGGATTGGTCCACGGAATACCTCGACCTCATCATGTCTCTGCGCGTGGTGGACAGCCTCGATGAAGCCATCGAGCACATGGAGCGGTACGGTTCCCATCACAGCGACGCCATCGTCACGCGCGAGGCGGAAACGGCTGAACGGTTTCTCAATGCAGTGGATTCCGCGACCGTTTATTGGAACGCCTCGACCCGTTTCACCGACGGCGGGGAGTTCGGTTTCGGCGCGGAGATCGGCATCAGCACCGACAAGTTGCATGCCCGCGGTCCGATGGGGCTCGAAGAATTGACCACCTATAAATACCTCATCCGCGGCACGGGGCAGATTCGTGAATAAAGTAGAAGCGGCTTCCAGCCGCTTGCCTGTTTCAATAAAGCGGCCAGAGGCCGCTTCTGCTTTGCCTTTATGAAAACCACGCAGGTGCTTTACGAAGGCCGGGTGCAAGGCGTGGGCTTCCGCTGGACGGCCCGGCGCATCGCTCAGGGCTTCGACGTTTGCGGCTCTGTCCGCAACCTGCCGGACGGCCGGGTTGAGCTTCAGGTCAGCGGCGACAAAACCGAGGTCGAGCCCTTTTTGAACGAAATCCGCGAAAGCGCACTTGCCGGACACATCACGGCCGCGCACAGTGCCGAAATTGAAATCACCGCCCCGCACCGGGGCTTCCAGATCGTTCCATGAGCACTCCCGCCGTCCGGATCACCGGTCTCACCAAGCTTTATCGGGTTCCCCTGCGGAAACAAAAAGTCGTCGCGGTCAAAAACCTCAACCTCGAAGTTCCGGAAGGCCAGGTTTATGGACTGCTCGGCCCGAACGGATCCGGCAAAAGCACCACCCTCAAGATTCTTCTCGGGCTGGTAACCCCGACCCAGGGCGAAAGCAAAATCTTCGGCCAGGACAGCCGGGATTATCGCAGCCATCGCGAGGTCGGGTTCCTCCCGGAAAACCCATACTTTTACAAATACCTCACTGCGGTGGAGACCCTGCGTTTTTACGGAAAAATCTGCGGCATGGGCGGCAAGGCGCTGGATGTTCGTATTGAGGAACTCCTCGCCCTCGTCGGTCTGGAGGATGCCCGCCATCGCCGCGTCGGCGGATATTCCAAGGGCATGCTTCAGCGCATCGGCCTGGCTCAGGCCCTCATTCAGGATCCCCGCCTGCTCGTGCTCGACGAACCCACCGCCGGGGTGGATCCCCTTGGCTCGCGTCAGATCCGCGACCTGATTCTCGAACTCAAAAAGCGCGGCAAGACCGTGCTCCTCACCTCCCACTTGCTCGAACAGGTGCAGGAAGTCTGCGACCGCGTCGGCATCATGGCCCGCGGGGTGATGATGCGCGAAGGCCGCCTGGAAGAACTCGTCACCATCGAGGGCCAGACCGAATACCTCGTCGAAAATGCCCCGCCCGAACTTGCGGCCAGGATCGCCGAACTTGTCACCGCCTCCGGGGCCAAATTCCTCGAGGCGCGCAAGCCGCAGATGACGCTGGAAAGCGTTTTCCTCGAAGCCGCCGCCGCCCATCGCGCAAAGCCGTGAACTATTTCATCGCCGGCACGGATACCGGTGTGGGCAAAACCTATTTCACCGCCCTGCTCACCCGCGCCCTGCGCCAGGCCGGTTTCGACACCGCCGCGCTCAAGCCCATCTGCTGCGGTCCCCGGGAGGATGTCCACATCCTGCGCGCTGCGGCGGACGGAGAACTCACTCCGGAGGAAATCAACCCCGCCTTTTTTGATCTTCCGGCCGCCCCGCTCGTTGCCGCCTGCGCAGAGAATCGCGCGGTGGACATGGACGAACTCTCCGCGTGGTTCCAGCGGTTGCGTCCGCTGCGCCGATCCTGGCTGGTGGAGGGTGCCGGGGGCTGGCTCGTGCCGGTTTCGCGGGAAAAAACCGTGGCCGACCTTGCCGTTCTCATTGGCCTGCCGGTGCTGCTTGTCGTGGCCAACCGCCTGGGCTGTTTGAATCACGCGCTGCTCACCATCGAGAGCATCCGGGCCCACGGGTTGCCCTGTGCGGGGCTGGTGCTGAACACCCTGACGGACGACCACTCTGTCGCCACGCAAACCAACAGGGACGCTCTGCAGGAATGCACGGATGTGCCGGTTCTCTTTGAAATTCGCCCCGGCCAGCAAAGTCTTGAACTCGCGGTGGCGTGAAAATAAGGGAACGCGCGGCGCGCGTTGATTCGCCTTCGATTTTTCTGAACTACACCACCAGCAAATCCGCCAGCAGCTTCTTCCGCCGCTCGTGCTCCTCGTCGCTCAGCACGGAAACCAGGGCGGTTTCCTCGATCTCCGGCAGATCCACCCACGAACGGCAGCCGCCGTATTTCTTTTCGTTTTTCAGCCGCCACGGCGGGTCGAGCCGGTATACCCGCACGAAGGCCACATAGACCCCGTCATCGCCGTCGTAGTGGAATCGCTCCTCCACCACGCTTTCCTGCAGCACATGGAATTCGCGCAGCCGCGCCACCTGCTGACGATCCGTCAGCAAACCATGCCATTCCACCGTGGCCGTGTAGCGGATTTCTAAATCGTCGCCCGGCTCATCGGGCACGATTGTTTCCGGGGGCAAGGTGGTTTTTCCCAATTGCTCGTGGAACCAGGTTGGAAACAAAACAAACTCTTCGTGCCGGAAGGAAAATCCCGCCCGGCCCTCGGCGATGCCGCCTTTGCGAATGATTACGCTTTGCAGTCCCGTGCCCAAAGCCTCGCAAATGACGGCCCATTCCTTGAAAGCGATGCTCATGCCTCATAGTTCACGCTTGCCGGGAGGAACGTCAAACCACGAAATCGGGTGAGGCCTTTCTTCGATGGCCGCGGTTTCGGGATTTGCAAAAGATCCTCCCTCCGCGTTCAGTGTTCTTTCCGGCATGCTTTACCGTTTCGATCTGCACCTGCATTCGTTCTACTCCGCCGACGCGGCCGCGTCGCCCGAGGAGTTGATTGCCGCGGCCCGGGCGCGCGGGCTCAACGGGATAGCCATCACGGATCACGATTCCTGCGAGGCGCACGAATATCTTCTGGAAAAAGGACTCGAACGCGCAGACGGGCTGCCGGTGGATGGGTTTCTGGTGGTTCCCGGCATGGAGGTCTCGACCGCGCACGGGCACATGCTTTGCATCGGCACCACGCTCCCGGTGATGCGCGACGCACCGGCCCATGCTGTCTTTGCGGCCATCCGCGAACGCGGGGGCATCGCCATTCCCGCTCATCCCTACGACCGCTGGCGCGCCGGAATTCACGAGACCATTCTCGACCAGTTGCCCTTGGAGGCCATCGAGGTTTTCAATGCGGCCGTGACCAGTCGCGGATTCAACGAGCGGGCCCGCGCTTATGCCAAAAACCGCGGTCTTTCCATGACCGCCTCGAGCGATGCCCATCACGCCTCGGCGGTCGGGATCAGCGAAACGGCATTTGAGATGGAAAATCTCAGCGTGGCGGATCTGCTGTCCGCCGTGCGCAGCGGGGGAACTCCCACCGGAAATTATCTTTCACGGCGCGAGGCCCTGAAGAAACATTTCGGCAATTGGTTCCGGATTTTCAACCGGAGTGCGCCCGGGTAGTTTCCCCTCAGGCGGCGGCTTTTTTGAACTCGAAGACGTTGATCGGCGGGAAATTCAACGGGCAATATTCGCGTCCGGCCAGTTCAAAGAGATGTTTGTGTCCGCAGAGCTGGTCGGAAACCTGATAGGTGATGAAGCGGCTGTCCGCGCGCATGGCGGCGGCGATATTTTTTAAAATCGTGTTGCGAACCGGCTCGTCAATGACAAGGAAGGGCAGCCCGGAAACGATGTAATCGCAGTGCGTGTGACCCAGTTTTTGCAGGATTTCGGGGAGGTGGAGCGCGTCGGTGTGGTGGACGATCACGCGCGGATCGTGGGCGAAATATTTTTGTAAATGCACGGCAAATTCCTCATCGAGTTCGAGAAGGATGAGTTGGGAATCGGCGGTCATGCGTTTGACGATCTGGCGGGTGTGGCAGCCTTCGCCGGGCCCGAGTTCCACCACCACGCGCGGCCGGGAAAAGTCGATCCTCTTCGCGGTCTGGCGGGTCAGAAAGGGCGAGCTCGGCACGACGTAGCCCACCCGCAGCGGATTCGCGAGGACACGTTTGAAAAAGAGAAGGCTCATGCGGGTGAGAACGTGCAGGGTGATCGTCCCGGCGTCAACCGTTGAGGCTGGGGTGGTTCATCCCGCCGGCGGCATGGGCGGCGGGGTGACGGGGTTTCTCGGCGTCCGGTGGAAACATCCGCCGGTGCTGAATTGTAGCCAGGCCCAGCGCAGCCAGCGGATGAGCGAGGCAGCCAGCCAGAGGGCCCATGCGAGCATGAGGATGCGGAACCACCAGATCGAGACCGACAAACAGCCCGGCTGGGGCAAGGCGTTTTCGCAGCGGGGTTGATACCAGCGCAAGGCGGAGCGGGTGGAGCCATTGCCGGCGATGAACATCTCGGGGCTGCCCAGCAGCCCCTGCGCCACCACGCCGATGAAGATGCCGAGGGCGGTCGCGGTCAGGATGATGAGGAAAACTTGCAGAAGGTTGAAGCCCCACACCGGCAGGCGCAGGAAGGAATCGCGACCGCGCCAGGCGAGGAAAAACAGCCAGGCGATCACGGTCAGGGCAAGGACGAGGGGAACCTGGGTGAGGCCGAGGGCGAGCAGCATCCATTCGATGGGGCGCAGGGGCGAGAGCTTCAAACTGCCCAGGACACCGGCGGCGATGAGGGAGCAGAGCAGCACGGTCCAGAACCGCACGGCCGGCCCGCGCAGGGGACCGTCGGCCCAGAGCACCCAGCGGTTGTCGGGCACATTGAGGGTGGTGGTGAGGTTGGCGCTTTCCACCGGCAGGCGCACTTCCTCGGCCCGGGCCCGGAAACCCAGCGGCGTGTTGGTTTTCCATTCGAGGGAAAGGGATTGATCGCCGGGTCGCAGCGGGACGATGACTTTGTCTCCGTCTTTGCGCACAGGAATGGTCGCGTGGTTGAAGGTCAGCGCGGTCACGTCGGCCCCGGCGGGCAGGCCGATGAGGAAATCCTCGCCGAGGCTGCACCGCAGCGAGAGGTCGAGCCGGGCGGTGCGCTGGCGTTTGCCAAGGGTGACGGTTTGCGTGCCGGTGTTGACCGTGGCGGTCGCGCCGGAGATGGCCTCGGGGCGGCTGATGGCGAGGTCCATACTCTCGCCGGGCCAGGGGTGCCAGACGGGAACGAGTTCCGGGTTGCCGGGAACAAAAACCGGCGCGAGGCCGGAGAGGGTGACGTTCCAGACGGGAGACGCGACGAGGAACCACTGTTCCACCCAGGAATCCTCCGCCCTGGTCGAGAGTTTGAGGTTCGGGGCGACGGTGAGTTCGCTTTCCCAGGTGAAAGCGGGTTCGTGGGCGCCGAGCCGCACTTCGATGAAGCCGTCCTTCACCACGGCGTTGGAGGAGAGGACGTTTTCGCCCGGCAGGAGCGGCACGCGCAGAGCGACGGCTTTGCCTTCGGGCGAGAGGCGCGACACGGTCGTATTCACCTGCCAGACGAGCCCGAGTTCCACATGCCGCTCGACCTTGACGAGTGCTTGATAATCCTGCCGGTCGTAACTGGCCTGTCCGGCGGCGGATTTTTGTTTGAGGGCGAAAAAGACCTGTTGTTCGGGCAGGCCGTCCGGGCGCACGCCGCTCACGTTCCAGCCCGGCGCGTCAATCGTCACACGGCGGGGTTTGAGTTGGAAGGTCCATTCCCACTCGGTCGCGTCGGAGAGCAGGCCCTCCACTTGCACGCGATGAACGCCCGCGGGCAGCACGACCCAGAGGTAGCCGTCGTCACGCCGCAGGGCGGCCTCGGCTTTTCCATCAACGGTCACGGAAACCGGCGACCATTCGGGCAGTCGTCCGGGCAGCGGAACCGCCGTGCGGATGGCGGTGTGAATTTCCGCATCCAGGCTGAGGCGGCGTTCTTCTTTTAGGGTGAGCGCGACGGAGGGGATGCTGGCGGCGTTCGGATAAGCGTTGGAAGGTTCGAGCAGGCGTTCGCGCAAAAGGGTAAGGGTTTCCTTGTCGGGAATTTCCCGGGCGTGTGTTGCCGTGACACTGAGGGCAAACAGGGCCAGCCAGATCGCGGTTTTGCCGGCGGTTTGGAAGAGCGGTGAGCCGTGCTTCCGGGCGGTGAGCAGGATGGCGGCCAGCGCGAGCAGGAGGGCAATGCGCAGGACGGTGAGGACGCGTTCGAGGGTGAGGGAAATCAGGATGGGCCGCACTTTTTGCGCCGCCTGCACCGGGCCATTCCAACCAAATGTCACCGTGCGCCAGGTCCAGTCCGGCACGCCGGGGCCGGTTTGGATGCGGGCTTTGGCATCATAGGCGAGGTTGCTGGCGGACGGGCCGCTGGCGGATTTGTCCCATGAGCCGCTGTAGGCAGTCATTGGGAGGCTTCTGCCCGGAAGGGCTTTCCGCTCCTTCCTGTCCGTGTCCGGCATTTGCGCCGGTGCGGCATTGGCGGTTTCAAGATCCGCAGTCCTTGCGAGGATTTGATTTCCCAAGCCGACATTTTCCAACTGGGGAAAGAGCGCCTGTTGCACCTGGGCGCTGAGGAAGGGGGCCAGGGTGAAAACAAAGAGCGCGATCATGGCCCATTTCCAAACTTGCAGCAGGTGGCGGCCCCAACCGGCTGGAACCACCCGCAGCAAAGCCAGCGGCATGATGAGAACCAGCCAGACGTAACGCGGTGCGCCGGGTTCGTGATAGGAAATCCCGAAGGCCAGAAAGGCCACCAGGGCAGGCAGAAACCCCCAGAGCCGGAAGACCGCCAGTGTGAAAATAAGGAGAAGGAAAAGGTCGAGCAATGTCCAGGCGGTGAGCCAGTCGCCGTGAACCCAGTCCGCGCCGAAGAGCGCGAAGAGCCGCCAGCCGGGCGGGAGATTCAACGCCACAGTGAGCGCGTCGGCGTCGGCCCGCCAGCCCGTGGCGGAGAGTCCGCCGGAGCATTCGGTGCGGCCGGTGGCTTCGAGGTTGAGATCGCGGGTGCGGATTTCCACGCCGGGTGCGTTGTTCTGCGGATTGCGGGTGATGAGCTGGCCCTGTCCGTTGCTGCGGACGGAGCCGAGATCCTGGCCCTCCGCGGCGTCGAGCCGCCAGATTTGTTGCATGGTGCCGTTGATGTGGTCGCGGAAGGTGAGGTCGCGGCCATTTTCATCCAGCCACAGCGTGCGGGCGATCGTGAGGCCCTGCGGGGTTTGCAGGCCCATGCCGCGCATGCGTTCCGCGATGGTGAAGGGTGTCGCGGTGTCCCAGCGATAGACGGGGAATTCGCGCCAGGGATCGGGGAAGGTCGTTTGCGAGACATCAATCGAGGGCGAGCCGGTGATCTCCACCATGCGGAAATCCGGCCGGGACTGGAACGCGACCAATTCCTCTGCGGCGGCGGGCTTGGCCGCGTAGCGAAACCCGGCGGGGTTATCGAGGCGGAAGGCATCCACGCTGACCGTCCATTTGCCTGCGCGCACCTGGGCTTTCATCCAGCCGGTGTCGTCCACGATGACGGGGAGAGGGCTGTTCACGGCCGAGAGTTTCCATCCCCCGGGCAAAATGCTGCCGATGTCTTCCTCCCGGCTCTGGCCCGAGACGATCAACTCCACTTGCGTGTGCAGCCAGAGCGGGATGCCGTCTTCGATCAGGGCATAGACTTTGACGGAGAGAAAATCCTTGTCCGCTTCCGCGGAGGACGCATCGCGTTTCAACCAAAGAAATCCCTGCGCATCCCACGTGGGCGCATCCACCGGCTGACCTTCGAGCGTGAGCGCGAGCAGGCCGGTTTCGCGGGGCAGCCGAAGCCCCTGTGGGATTTCGTGCCAGCGAAAAACGCCCTCCAATTTGTGCGGGCCGGCCGGGAGATTCACGGCGGGATGTCCGTCGTGTTCCAGCACCGGCACCGGCACGCCGTTGAGCTTCACATCGAAGGGCCAGACTTCCTTTCCGCCGGGGAGAGGCACCCAGGTCTCGCGGAAAACCGTCACGTCCACCGCGAATTTTCCGGCGGCGCGATCCACCTGCAAGATCAGGCGCGAAGGCCAGAAACACAGGTGTTTGCCCGCCGCGTTGTAGGGCGTGGGACACTGCCGCGTCGTGTCGCCCCATGTCGCCCAATCTTCCCAGTCCCGGAGCACGGGCGGAATTTGCCGGCCGGCCGCAGCGGGCGCAGTCGGCGGCGGCGCGGCGAAAACAATCGAGGGAAGAAGAAAAACAGCCAGATGAAACCATCGCGGAATGCTCATAGAATTGGAATGGGGACGCTGCGGGGATTGAACCGCTTCTGGTCCGTCAGGGCGAGGGGAAAAGAAATTTCACCGAAGGCAATCAAGAGATCGGGAAGCTTCGTTCCCTTCGCCCCGGCTTGATCTGGTGCGCGAACTCGGCGCGGAGCAAGTTTTCAATCACAAGGATCCCTGTCTGCCGCGAATGGCGGGAAGTGAAGAGGGATTGGGCATGTCCCTGCTCTTGAACCTGCTCACCCGTCATGCTCCCAGGGGGAGTGTAAGTTCAAGTGTAGGACAGAGATTCCGCGCGGGCCGGTTAGTCGAAAACGCCACTTCACTTCGCGCCATTCCACACGGCCCCCTTTTCCCGATGGCCTGATGTCGGCCCACCCGGGTCCGTATACGATTGCCCGATCAAGAGCCGTGACGCGCGGGAATGCGAGCGCTTGCTTATCCGGCAGCCGAAGACCATATTTTCTTTTTTATGCAAAAACGGCTTCTCCTCCGTCGTATTTCCCCGGACCTCGCCGCTCCCACCCGGGCGCTCGGCGCGGTTCTCGCCGCCCTGCTTTTCGTGGGGGTTGCGCCGTCCGATCTCCGGGCCGACACGACCTTCAACAGCGGCACGACGACGGTCAGCACCGGCACGAATTTTGGAACGAACCTCTACGTCGCCGACACTGGCACCGCCACGCTCAACGTGATCGCCGGTGGCCTCGCCATCGACACAAACGGCTATCTCGGCTACGCCGCCGGCAGCGTCGGCACGGCCACGGTGTCGAGCGGGACTTGGGCCAATAGCGGCTATCTCTACGTCGGCTCCAGCGGCACCGGCTCGCTGAA
>Ga0114978_10000686_pt1 | contig 28742 bp, 20 predicted proteins | sample S_140212_EF_Meta_FD_87027 | JGI IMG/M metagenome (GOLD analysis project Ga0114978, IMG submission 87027) | Freshwater microbial communities from Lake Simoncouche, Canada to study carbon cycling - S_140212_EF_MetaG | ecosystem: Environmental > Aquatic > Freshwater > Lake | place: Lake...
CGGCGGCCGAGTAGGCCGGTTCGGCTTCGACCAGTGCTTCACCGGTTCGCATCACGATCCGCGGCAAGACGGCGGACGTTTCTTTGGACGACTCGTTTTTAGCAGCTTTTTTCTTGGCCATGAAATGGTTTCCGTATTTCGTGTGGTGTGTGATGCAGGATCCGTTTTCTCAGAGATATCTACTGTGACGAACGGGGTAGGTCAGCGTCAATTGACGAAAGCAGAATTTGGGGAGCCGGGATTGCAGAGGTTGCAATCTCGCAAAAATGGGGGGGGGCTGCGGCCAGCAGGCCGTATTGTTAAGAATTGAGTTCTGACGCGGGAAAAACGAGGGGTCCGCTTGCCGTTGTCTTTTTGTTTTCGATAGAGTCTTAGCCATAAATCAGCTAACACGGACAGGGATTTTTTCCAACCTTTCACGACGATCGCGGTTCGGTCGGCGACCTTCGAACAGGGTCGCCTCGGTTTGCGGCGGGATTCCTGGTGAGATTTTGCCTGATAACTGAGACGGATTGACTCAATACCATTTTTGAAAGCCATACATTTGCATACTTCGCGACGGCCACGACTACTTTGCTCGGTGATTGTCTTGCTGATTTGTGGGGCGACTGGTGGTCGTGCCGGTGCCCAGCAGATCCCGCTGCCGATCAAGGCCACAGATGTTCCCGGTCCGGCTGCCGGTAATGCCATGACGAAAGAATACGTCCAGTTGGTAGGACGCATGGCCTATGTCTGGGGTTGGCCCCTGGTGAACTCGTACCATCGCCGGGCCGCGTTTGCCATGGCTCCGACACCCGGCTTGAATGGGGGGGTACTGCCGATTGCCCCCGTCGGGATGAATGCGATGCTGACCACTTATGTGAAACCCGAACAGACCTTCGTCACCTGTCCGAACCAGGACGTGGTCTATGGTGCGGGTTATTTCGCCTTGGAAAACGAACCGGTGGTGTTTCAGGTGCCGGATTTCGGGAATCGCTTCTGGGTCTATGCGTTGTACGACGCACGGACGGATGAAGTGGCCGAGATCGGCAAGCCGTACGGGACCAAACCTGGTTTTTATCTGTTAGTCGGACCGAATTGGGAAGGGGAATTGCCAGCAGGAATTCAGGGATTTGTTCGTTCCTCGACCGAACTGGTTTTCTGTGCCCCGCGAATCTTCAAGGATGACACCCCCGAAGATACTCAGGCCGTGCAGTCGGTCCTGAGCCAGGTCCTGTTTTATCCGCTCAGCAAATTTGACGGCAAGATGCAGCAGACTGACTGGAGCAAGCTACCCCATTTCCCCGTCCCTGCAGGGGCTTCGGGCGAAACCAAGTGGGTTGTCCCCGAGACGTTTCTCGATCAATTGCCCGAGGTGCTGAAACGAGTCCCACCACTTCCGGGTGAAGAGTCTTTGTATCGCTGGATTCACTCGGTCGTCGAAGCGGCCGAGTCGAATGCGGAAATCCGTCAGGCGTTGGTCGAGTCATTCCAAATCGCGGATCGGGAACTGATCAGTCCATTGTTCCAGTGGAAGTATAATGGCCGATCGATCGGAAACGGCTGGAATTCGCCGGTGAATAATGCACAATGGGGGACCGATTATCTGAACCGGACCGCCACCGCCAAGTCGAATATGTACGACAACAAGCCCGATGAAACGAAATACATTTATCGGGATTTGGACCGAGACGGTCAGCAGTTGCACGGGAAGAATCTCTATTCGGTCACCTTTCCCAAGGGACAAACACCCCCGGTGAAAGGATTCTGGTCGCTGACGCTCTATAATGAACAGCACGTCTTCCATCCGAATCGACTCAACCGATACTCGCTCGGAACAAAAAACAAGTCGCTGAAATACCAGCCAGATGGATCACTGACGCTGTATTTTGGTGCCACCTCTCCGGGGACAGACAAAGAAACGAATTGGGTTCCCGCTCCTGAAGGGGCGTTTTCGTTGTATCTTCGCGCGTACTGGGCCGAGCAGGGGATTCTCGATGGGACTTGGGTTCCGCCGAATGTGGAATTGGTGAGAGGGGACGCCGCAAAGCCCTGAAAAACTTGATCATGCGCCGGCGAGGTGCATTTGACAAACTCAAACGGGGTCGTCAGCCGTATTGGTGGCTCGATGCATGCGATAGGCCGATTCAACACGAATCCAGTCTTTATTTTCTCGTTTTGACGCATAATTTCCGATCGGCGTTGATCGCTCTGAACTCGATCGATCGCAGTTCCCCCTGATGAGACCTCTGTTTAAATCATAAAAAACCGCCAATTCCTGAAAACTTGGCGGAAATTTCGTTTTTTCGATATTCAGCTTCTCTTGACATGCTGTTTTAGGGCGATAAAGTACCACCTACTTGGTGGTGATTATTTTAAGGCGCCGACAATCGTCGATGTCAGTGTATGCGATGCGCGACGGAGGGAATGCCGTGTCTTTTTATGCCGATAATTCCGAGTCGATCGGGGGAACGCCGCTGGTCAGAATCAATCGCCTCACCGAGGGGTTGGGGGCTACAATTCTGGCCAAGATTGAGGGGCGCAATCCTGCCTACAGTGTGAAGTGCCGGATTGGCACCTCCATGATTGTTGCTGCCGAAAAATCGGGGCGGTTAACGGCGGGTATGCACGTGGTCGAGCCAACCAGTGGCAACACCGGGATTGCCTTGGCATTTGTCTGTGCGGCACGCGGTTACCCACTCACGCTGACGATGCCGGAAACGATGTCACTCGAGCGTCGCATGATGCTGCGTGGTTTTGGTGCGGAATTGGTCCTTACGCCGGGGGCAGACGGGATGAAAGGGGCCATCGCCAGGGCTGAAGAGCTTTCGCGTCAACCCGGTTGGTTCATGCCGCAGCAATTCAACAATCCCGCGAATCCGGAAATCCATTTCCGCACGACGGGGCCAGAGATCTTTGAAGATACCCAGGGGAAGATCGACTACTTTGTGGCGGGGGTCGGCACCGGGGGGACCATCACGGGGGTCTCGAGATATTTGAAACAGCAGAAGAATCTGCCCATCAAATCGATTGCGGTCGAGCCTCAATCAAGTCCTGTTCTCTCGGGAGGGGCACCGGGGCGTCACAAAATCCAGGGGATCGGTGCTGGTTTTGTGCCGCAAATTCTCGACTTCAGTCTTCTGGATGAAATCCTGCAGATTACAGACAACGAAGCGATTGAAACGGCCAAGCGATTGATGCGACTTGAAGGGATTTGCTGTGGAATCAGTTGCGGCGCGGCCATGGCGGCGGCGTTAAAAATCGCGGCCAGACCTGAGGCTGCGGGGAAAACGATTGTCACCGTATTGCCAGACAGCGGCGAACGGTATCTCTCGACCCCGCTCTTCGACAAAGAATAACCGACTTTCGCCTGATCAACCGTTTTCCGTATTGCCGCCTCAGTCTTTTCGTATTCCGGGATGAATTTCCATGTCCGATAATCTTCTGCAGCGCAGTGTCACAACGGCGGTCGCTCGTAATCTGGCCAGCACCACCAAGACATCACCGAAAATGATGTCGATTACTCCGCGCTGGTTCTTACGGTTGCTTCCCTGGGTTCAGGTGAACGGTGGAACCTACCGAGTGAATCGGACGAAGGTCGAGTTGATGCAGGCCGAGCGGATCGAGATTCGCGTGGTGGACGGGGTGGCTTCGTTCGCCCCGGAGGACTTGCGGCGGGTTCCCTTGTTTTCCCGCTTGCCGAATGACATCACCACGCGGATGGCCAGCCGATTCAAGACCGAAGTGGTCTCGTTGGGAAACGAATTGATTGTCGAGGGTGAGGACCGTAATCAATTCTTTATCATTGCCGAGGGGCAGGTGGAAGTGATCAGCAAGGGGGCACATGGTCGCAACCTGCGAATTGCGCTGCTGACCGAAGGAGAATTTTTTGGTGACGCGGATATCGTTTCAGACAAACATTCGGATGTCACGATTCGAACCCTGACCCCCTGCGTTCTGTTGACCTTTTCCCGCCGGGACCTCGAGGCGGTTCTCAACGAACTGCCTGGTGTCCAAGCCGAATTTCAGCAAGCGATTGACGCACATCTCGAGCTGAGATCGAACGTGAATCGTTATGGTGAGCGAAACATTGATCTGGTGGCCGGCTTTGCGGAAAATGTGGAAATTCCGGAAACGTTCGTCGACTATTCTTCCACACCGCGTGAATATTCCCTGTGTGCAATCCAGACGATTGTGCGCATTCACACCCGGGTTTCCGACCTGTACAACGGACCGTACGATCAGGTCGAAGAGCAGATGCGGCTGACGATTGAGGGGATCAAAGAGCGTCAAGAGTGGGAACTGATTAACAACCCCAAGTTTGGCCTGCTGCATTCGGTAGATCCTTCCATGCGCATGAGCACTCGTTATGGCGTCCCGACCCCGGATGATCTTGACGAATTGCTGTCGCATGTCTGGAAGAAGCCTTCGTTTTTCCTGGCACACCCTCGTGCGATTGCGGCTTTTGAGCGAGAATGTACCTGGCGGGGTGTCCCCCCGGCAACGACTACGGTCTTTGGAACACCCGTGATCACCTGGCGTGGCGTTCCCCTGATTCCTTGCGACAAGTTGGAGTTAGGGACACGTCGATCGCGACCGGATCAGCGATTTGGCACGACGAGTATTCTCCTCTTGAGAGTGGGCGAGGAGGAGCAGGGGGTGGTCGGATTACATCAGACGGGTATCCCCGGAGAAATCATGCCCAGCCTTTCTGCACGCATGATGGCAACAGACAGCATGGGGGTGGTTTCCTATCTGTTGTCGCTTTATACCTCGTGTGCAATTCTGACAGACGATGCGGTGGCGGTCCTCGAAAATGTCGAGGTCGCGTACTATCACGACTACGACCATCAAAACCCCGCTGATTTTGAGCATGGCCATGGTATTTGATCCAAACTCCCTGCGGCGGAACTGATCGTGGTGTTCTTCACTGACTTTTCTTGGGCCTTGTAGACAGCAGCCTGTGTGAGGTGATGAAATTCGCCCAATCCGAACATCCGTTTTCTCGTAAAAATCCAAGGAGTCTCACTGATATGTCTGACAATTTACTTCAGCGCAGCGTAACGACATCCGTCGCACGAAATCTCGCTACCACGACCAAGACATCTCCGAAGATGATGTCCATTACGCCACGCTGGCTGCTGAGTCTGCTCCCCTGGGTTCAAGTCGATGGGGGGACTTATCGTGTGAACCGGACCAAAGTCGAGCTGTCGAAAGCCGAACGAATCGGCGTCGAGATCAGCGGCGAACAGGTCTCGTTCTCGCCCGAAGCCTTGCGGAGTGTCCCCCTTTTTTCCCGGTTGCCCGATGCGATCATCGCCCGTATGACGAGTCGCTTTAAAACGGAAGCGGTTTCGCTCGGCAACAAGCTGATCGTCGAAGGGGAAGACCGCAGCAAATTTTTCATCATTGCTCAAGGGCAAGTCGAAGTCCTCAGCAAAGGGGTTCACGGCAGCAATCTGCGGATCGCCCTATTAAACGAAGGGGAATATTTTGGAGAAACCGATCTGGTTTCGGAAAAGCCCTCGGATATCACGGTCCGGACGATCACCCCGTGTGTTTTACTAACATTTTCGCGCAGAGACCTGGATGCGGTACTGAAAGAGCTGCCGAATCTGGATACGGAATTCAAGAAAGCGATCGAAGAACATCTGGAACTGCAATCGACCGTTAACCGCTACGGCGAGCGAAACATTGATCTGGTATCGGGCTTCGCAGAAAATATGGAAATTCCGGAAACCTTCGTCGATTACTCGGCCAATCCCCGCGAGTATTCGTTGTCAGCCGTGCAAACCGTGGTGCGGGTTCATACTCGGGTCTCGGACCTGTACAACGGTCCTCTGAACCAACTCGAAGAACAGATGCGGTTGACGATTGAAGGGATTAAGGAACGGCAAGAGTGGGAACTGATCAACAGCACCAAATTTGGCTTGATCCATTCGGTTGATCCCGCGATGCGGATCAGCACTCGTTATGGAGCCCCGACGCCGGATGACCTGGACGAGTTACTCGCTCTGGTCTGGAAAAAACCGGCGTTCTTTCTCGCCCATCCTAAAGCGATCGCAGCGTTCGAGCGTGAGTGTACCTGGCGGGGTGTCCCCCCCGTAACGACGAATCTGTTTGGAACTCCAGTGATTACCTGGCGGGGTGTTCCGCTGGTCCCCTGTGACAAGCTGGAAATGAAAAGCCGGTATCAATCCAATCAATGGTTTGAGACGACGAGCATTCTGTTATTGCGGGTTGGTGATGCCGATCAGGGGGTTGTCGGATTGCATCAGGCAGGGATCCCGGGCGAGATTATGCCGAGTCTCTCGGCGCGGCTGATGGGAACCGACAGCCTGGGGGTCGCCTCGTACTTGTTGACGCTGTACTTTGCCTTGGCGGTCCTCACCGACGATGCGGTCGGAGTCTTGGAAAACGTTGAGGTTGGTTATTACCACGACTATGAAAGCCGGAAGCCGAAGGTGAAATGAGCGGGCTTGACTGACAGATTCACTGCTTCGGATCGATAATTTAAGGCCAAGTCATGACTGACATCACACCGGAATTGATCGCGCAAATCGCCACGCGACTGCTGAATACGACCCCTCAGGCGACCCCTCAGGCGATAACGGGGCCGGTCTCAACCGCTTCGCACCCGTTTGTTTCAGGTAGCGATTCCCGTATGTCGTGGACCGATGCCGTCTCGGCGGGCCAGACCATCTCGAACCCCATCCCCATGCCGCTGTCTGCTACGCGGGGGACCGAGGGAATTCCGTTGCTTGGCCAAGGGGTCCCTTCGCAACAGCGCCCCCCGCTCGGATTCCATCACTTTGGGTAAAACGCGGCTGTGAATCCCGAGTCCAATTCCTTCCCAGTCGGGCACTCGGGTGTCAATCACGCTGCGGTCGATCCCTTGGCCGCCGGTCGCAATGCCGTCGGTCAAACCGGAGTCAATCCTCCCGGCTTCGATCATTCCGGTGGCATGGATCGTTACCCTGCAGACATTTCGATCGAGGGGTTACGGAATTTCGTCGCACAGATTCGCAACCCCACGGCCGAAACCGAGCAGGGTTTTTGCCCCAGTTCCCCCGGTATCGGACTCTTGCGGCAGGCCCTCGCCTCCCGGCAGACGCCCGCCAATATTCGCGCTGGGGGTTCGCGCCCACTGGATATCCCTTCAATCCGCCGTGATTTTCCTGCATTGAATCAACGAGTCCATGGAAAATCGCTGGTATGGTTTGACAACGCAGCCACCACACACAAACCGCAATCGGTGATTGATGCGATTTCGCACTACTACGCGCACGACAATTCCAACATTCACCGGGCAGCGCATACGCTGGCGGCCCGTTCCACGGATGCCTTCGAGGCGGTTCGCGAGAAAGTCCAACGATTTCTCGGGGCGGCGACCAAAGAAGAAATCCTGTTTGTTCGCGGCACCACGGAAGGGGTCAATCTGGTCTCACAGACCTCTGGCCGCAAGTTTCTGCAGTCGGGGGATGAAATTCTGCTTTCGACGCTCGAACATCATGCCAATATTGTGCCCTGGCAAATGGTGGCCCAAGAGCAGGGGGCTCACATTCGCGTGATTCCCGTCAATGATCGCGGTGAAGTCATGCTCGAAGAATATCAGCGACTGCTGGGCCCCCGGACAAAGCTCGTTGCACTCACCCAAGCGTCAAACAGTTTGGGAACGATCTTGCCGGTCGCGGAAATGACGCAGATGGCCAAGCGTTACGGGGCACGGGTTTTGATCGATGGGGCCCAGTCGGTCTCGCATCTGCCCGTGAATGTGCAAGAGATTGGGTGTGACTTTTTTGTCTTTTCCGGGCACAAGATTTTCGGCCCAAACGGGATTGGTGTCGTCTATGCTCGCAGCGAGTTGCAGGAGATCATGCCCCCCTGGCAGGGGGGTGGGAACATGATCAAGAGCGTGACCTTTGAAGAAACCACCTACGCGGATCCACCCAATAAGTTTGAAGCGGGGACCCCCAACATTGCGGATACGGTTGGGCTCGGTGCTGCTTTGGACTACGTACAGCAACTCGGCTTGCCCAACATCGGCAGGTACGAGCATGGTTTGCTCGAGTACGCGACCGAGCGATTATTACCGATCAAGGGGCTGCGGCTGATTGGGCAGGCGCGGGACAAGGTCAGCCTCATCTCGTTCGTCTTGAAAGATCGACGTACTGAAGAGATTGGCAAGCGATTGGATTTGGAAGGAATTGCGGTGCGAGCGGGTCATCACTGTGCGCAGCCATCGCTACGTCGTTATGGAGTCGAATCGACGGTGCGACCTTCGTTTGCCTTTTACAACACCAAAGACGAAATCGATCATTTGGTCAGCGTTGTCCGCAGCCTTTAATCTCGGTGGCAATTTTCTCCCGGCTTACAGGTTCACCGCTTTACCCAACGGATCACGTTAAACGGGCGCGAACTGTTTTCGGCTCAATCGGCAGAAGCGGGATTGATCGCGCTAACCCAACTCGTTTGACCAACCCTCGCTACCTGCGGCCAGTGACGCTGGGAAGATTAGTTTTCTGATAAAAATCGGGTGAGGTCGTTGCGGAAACTCAACATTTATGGTTATACAGAGGAATGTTTGTAAAATCTGATGTCCCAGATCGTCTCGATGAAGAACTCGAATCCGCTGAAAGAATTGCGTTCGCAGTGTGTGATTCGTGATTCGTGATTCGTGATTCGTGATTCGTGATTCGTGATTCGTGATTCGTGATTAGGGTTGGAGATTGACTCCATGGGATTGATCGTTTTTTGCGTAGAACGATCCGTAGAGGAGCGATAAACGCAAATTGCCAGGCAGATTTCCGTTTTCTCCGTTCATCAAGTTGAGTACGATTATCATGCGATTGATTTGCCCAAGACTGGGTAACAATAGAGTTCTCGCGCTCTGTTTCAGCGTGATGTTATCAGGTTGTTCTAACGAACAGACGGTGGAAATTGATCAAATCCGGTATCACGAGCCGCGCTCAGAGTACTTGCAAGATTTCACCGACGATGAGTTTAACGTACAGAAAGTTCCGGAATTTGTGCCTGAGCGCGTGGCGTCTTATCCGGTGCATGGGTCGAACATCAACTTCAGTGGAACTGTTTTTAGCCTGGATATCGAACTGTTAAAGCCCGATATCGACCTGAAAATCATCGGCTTTCACAAAAATTATCGCGACGCATTACAGAGTGTGCAGTCGAGTGGTATCCCGGTTTTGCCGTCGGTCAATCTGATTGATGAGAAGTCCCGGCAATTTGATGAGCGATTGTACGCCGCGCTCGAACAGTACTGGTTTCTCGGGATTTCGGGTGGGTATGCCGGAGATCTGGATTGTCTTGTGCGACTTGCGAAAGCCGTTCCGCAAGACAGTCGGGCCGCCGCGTTTTTTTCGGTCGGATTGCAATTGGCAGGAGTCGAGTTCCGCTCGACAAACCCCAATGCCGAGGTGGAATTCCAACAGCGTTTTGAAGCCGAATTGACGCAAACAAAACCGATTGGTTTCTATACCTGGAACGAGCAGTTGCAGAAATGTTATCGGGTGGGACGCTTTTTTCAGCTCGATTTCGAACTGAATAAAAACGACTGGATGCAGATCATCATCCGTGTACTGAAGCAGGATTCCCAACTCTTCGCAGACTATCAAAAAGTCCTTGCACGACGTTCTCGGCTCAGTAATCTCGCCACGCGATTGACGATTAAAGATCTGGTGGACAACCCGAGTGCCGCTGACTTGTTGCGAATTCGCCGTGAACGGAACCTGCAATCTACGTCGATTTCGCTGTTCCCGCCCGTGGTGAGTCGTGAATCGGAATTGGCGCGACGACTACTCGCCAATGACTTTTCGACTCAGGTCAACCTGATCCGGGAACTGGTGAAAGCCATTCGGACTGGCAAGGTTGATCTGAATCCGAATGCAAAAAGTGGCTGGTTTGATTATCAGGTTTTTGCGACCGAGACACTACTTTTCCCCGACAAAGCGGTCGAATCAAGACACCTGTTGCTCTCGGCAAACTACAAAAGGCGGAGTCTTGAAACGTATCAGGCCTCGATCACCAAACGGAAAGTAACCCAGTTGCTGCGGAAAGAACTGCCAGCCAAGGAGGTCTCTTTACCGCACGATCCACCGCCAACCTTTGCACCACAACTTCGCATTGAACCCGCCCCCACTTATTTTTTGCGAATGGCACGCTCGTACCAATTTCTGGGACAAGTTTTGCGCGAGTTGGTTGATGAATCGACTCTGCCTCAATTAGCCGGAATCACTGAACAGGGGCTCCGCCGTCAGCCATTGCTGGTCGAGCTTCAAGAGATCCAACAGCTGTTTTACGGTTGTTATGCAATTTCCGCCGAGGACATCGGGCTGGAAATGCAGGTCACCGATGAAGAGCGAGCGGAGCTGGCCACGAGCCGCAATTTTGCCGAAACCTGGTTGGCCGATTTGAATCATGATCCTGATATGGCTGTTGATACGCGTGTCATCGTTCCCGTCAGGATCGATTTCAAGCAGGGTTCGGTTGCCAATTGGGCAACTCTGGGAATCCGTTTCTGCCGATTGAAAGTTCGCTATGAGTCAGCGGCCGCGCCAAGAATCCAGGACCCGAACACCGGCGAATGGAACATGATACCCTCCGAGCAATTGGACGAGGCAACCTATCTGCTACCGGTCGAACAATGGGCCTCGGTCGAACTTTCGGCGAATCAAGTCTTAAACCGGACCGAGTTTCAACAGCGGTGTGACGATGCTTTCAGCCGCGAAGACATCCTCAAGCGAATACAAAGCAAAATCGCTCCCGTACAAAAACCGTGATCCGTTGCGAATGCCACCCATTTTGCACACGGTGATTTGGACAGAATTCCACCCTCAAAAACGGCTTTGCAGGGCAACACGAAGAGCCGTAATCCGAAATAAATCAAACAACAATCAATATTATTCTTATTTTAATTATTTATTTTTGATTAACTTTTTAGTGCTTTTGTCGTATTCTCCCTTGCGATTGCCCAGAGAACTTGCCATCCTGTTTTTGTTATGATTGGCGGAAGCAGCCACGGATTTTCGTTGCGATTCAAAGCATCTTACGATGCCGTTTTCTCGATATGCCATTACCGTGAATGGAACTTTCTCGTTCAGAAAACAATGGTCACACACTGCTTGAGTTCTGCGAAACGTTCTGTGATCCAGTGTGATCAATCGTTTGGTATCCCCACGTCAAAGGCGGATCAATCATGGAATGGCTTTGTGTCGCAGTCGGTTCGCTGTTGATCGTGTTTGGAGTCCCGATCTATGGAATCGTGCTGCTGAGCCAGCTGCATCAACAACAGAAACGGCATTTCGAGGAATTGCAACGCGACCTGAGCTTGCTAAGAAAACAGTTAGAAAAGCAGCATGCGACAGTAAACGCCGCTCATAAAATCGCCGAGCCAACAGCTTCTCCAACGACTTCCCCAGCTGATGCGCCGGTTGCTGAGCCTGCGATCACTCGGAAAGCGCCCGTCCCCAAGCTTCCAGAAATTGCATGGGCGATTCCCGACGAGGATCGAACCACACGAGATCGCAACCTCAAAAAAAACGACGACCCGATCTCGGTTACTCCGCCTTCAATCAAGACTCAACCGAAACCGATCACCACTGGTTCGTTGATGGAACAACGGGGTCATCATTTACCCGACCCCACTCCCGCTTTACCTGTTTCGGCACCCCCACGAACACCAGGCAAGTTTGAAACCTCTGCGAAAGAGGCGCTCGGGAAAATCTGGAGCTGGATCGTTGTGGGTGAAGAGCAGATGCCGGCGGGGGTGTCGATGGAATACGCGATGGCCAGCCAATGGTTGTTGCGGCTGGGGATTTTGATTCTGGTGATCGGCGTCGGCTTTTTTCTGAAATATTCGTTCGATAACGACCTGATTAAACCAATTGGTCGTGTCGCCATCGCTGCGGTAGCGGGTTTAGGCCTGTTAACAATTGGGGTCCGATTGTTGGGCCACCGATACCACCTCTTCGGGCAGGGATTGATGGGGGGAGGTTTGGCCATGCTGTATTTCAGCGTGTATGCCGCCAATCACTTTTATCAATTGATTGATGATGTCCCTTCCTTTGTGCTCATGGGGCTGATCACGGTCCTGGCGGGTGGAATTTCGGTCCAATTTAACTCCATGCTGGTGGCGGTGCTGGGAATTCTCGGGGGTTACGGTACCCCCTTGATGCTGTCGACCGGAGCGGTCGACTTTGTCAGCTTTTATGCCTATCTGCTGCTACTGGGGGTTGGCGTTCTGATGGTCTGTTACTGGAAAAACTGGCCACTGGTGAACCTGCTGAGCTTTGTCTGTACCTACAGTCTGTTTTTCACCACGATTCGGCAATACGAAGTGAGTCAATTCTGGAATGTGATGCCGTTTCTGATTGCCTTTTTTGTGCTGTTTTCCGCGATGATCATTCTCTACAAACTGGTCAACAAAACCCCTTCTCACCTGCTGGATCTCGCGGCGTTAATCCTCAATTCCGTCATCTTCTTTAGCGTCAGCTACCAGCTTGTTACACAGGCTTACGGCAAAGAATGGGTCGCGGCCGTGACAATTGGGCTGGCCCTATTTTTCTCGATTCATGTTTACGCTTTCCTGGCCAAAAAGCTGGTCGACCGGGAACTGCTAGTCAGTTTCCTGGGATTGGCCTCGTTCTTCGTGATCGTCACCGTGCCGCTCGTGCTCTCGTCCCAATGGATCACGGTCAGCTGGGCGCTCCTCGCCCTGGTGTTGCTCTGGATTGCCAAACAACTTGGCAGTCGGACTCTCAAGTATGTCAGCTTTCTTCTCTACGCCATTGTTCTGTTTCGGTTTGCGGTGATTGATCTCCCAAACCAGTTCGCCACGGCTCTTGAGGCAGGAACGTTGTGGTCGGCATACTGGCCGAAAATGATCGAGCGATTTGTCATTTTCGGTGTCCCGGTTCTGTCGCTCGGGGCAGCCCATTGGCTCTCCGGAAGCGTTGAGAGTTCGTCAACTGCGGGTGTGAGTCCCGACAACGATCTGCCCGAAATCGCTCCGGGTGATTGGGCACCGCGCGCTTTGCTGGGGATTGGTGTCGGGATGCTGGCGCTGTACCTGCACCTTGAGCTCAGTCGTTCGATCGGATTTGCGTATCCGTTGCTGCGACTTCCTTCGCTCACCTGCTTATGGCTGGTGATTTGTGGCTTGCTACTTTGGGAGGCACTCGTCCGGCAGAGTCGCAATCTGCTGGTGGCGGTGACGCTCGGATTCGCCGCGGTGCTGCTCAAGCTGTTTTTCTGGGATCTCCCCGCATGGTCTTTGACAAATCAACTGGTCTATCCCGGTGAATACTCGTTCCACCACGCCACGTTCCGTTTACTCGACTTCGGATCGGTGATCGCGTTTTTGGGATTGGCCTCTGCGATGGTGGCGGGTAAACCGCGTGACAAAGATGTCACGGTGATCTTCGCGGTGAGCAGTATCGGAGTTCTCTTCGTGTTTTTGACGCTGGAAACCAATTCGCTGCTGTCGACATTCTTGAAAGAGATGCGCGCGGGAGGTGTCTCGATTCTCTGGTCGGTCTTCGCGTTTTGTTGGCTGTTGCAAGGAATCTGGCGCGAGTTTCGTCCGCTCCGATTTGCGGGTTTGATTTTATTTGCCATCGTGATTGTGAAAGTCTTTTTCAGCGATCTGGCGAAACTCGACTCGTTCTGGCGGATCATCGCCTTTCTTGTGCTTGGTATGATGGTGATCGCGGGGTCCTTCATTTACCTGAAGTACCAGGAAACGTTTACCATTCAGCCAAATAAGCCAAAAGAATCTGCTGTGGAGCCAAACTGATGCCATTTTTGGAGAGTCATCTCGTCCCGGCGGGGGTATTCGATTCGTTTGTGCCGCCTCAATCTGCTGCGAGTGTGTTGATTCCAGCGGTTCGAGACTCGCATCCACAGACGATTCCAGGCCATACCGTTTGGTATTGGTTGACCGTCTTGTTTACCGTGCTTGTCCCAATCGCTGTCCAGGGAGCAGAAGTTCCGATCTATCAGTGGCAACGTGAGCTCGATCTTCCGGCCCTCATGGCCACGACTTGCGTGGCGGTTCCGCTGGATTCGCACTTCTTCGAATTCACTCGGGATGGTCATCCTGATGTACGGTTGCATGATGATCAGGGTTTACCGATTGGTTTTTTGATTCAATCCATCCGTCAGGTGAAAACGCATTCCCTGCGCAGTTACTGGACTGCAGAGCAAACCGCGGCGAAAGTCGATCCCCGTGTTGGACTGCAACTCGAATTCAGACTACGGGAAAAGGAACCGACGCCGCAGGGGATTCGGATCATCACCCCGCTGCATGATTTCGAGCATCAGGTGCGGCTCGAATCATCGTCTGATGGAACTACCTGGAAAGCGGTCGGTTCACCCGCCGTCATCTTCGACTATTCGCGTCACGTCGATGCCCGGAATGATCTGGTACCGATCGTCGCGACGGCGGACCGGCAATTTCGCTTGACGATCGAAGACATTACTGCCGAACAAGAGTCGCTGTTACTCGAACTGAACCGGAAGCTGAATGGCGGAACCGAAATCGATCGGACTGAGCGAACAACCATCGCCCGTCGCCCGTTCCGCATCGAGCGAATCGAGTTCTACCAGGACCAAACCCGGATTGAGGGGGGGCTCAACCAACTGAACGTTTACCCAACCAAAGAATTCCGTCAGACCGAAAACGCCAAGGATCATCAGACCATTCTATTATTCGGCTCTCAGCGTGAACCGATCAGCAAAGTGAAAATTCTGACCACTGCCGATAACTTCAGCCGCTCCGCCACCATGGAAGTCGAGCAGACAGGGACGAATGGCGAACCTCGTTGGAACAAGCTCGCCACTGGTGCATTGACCCGATTTTCGATTGGCCTTTTGCACAAAGAAGAACTGACACTGTTGGTCGGCGAAACCCGAGCGACTCGTTATCGCATCGTGATCGAGAACCGTGATAGCCCTCCGCTACCGATCACCGGAGTCGAAGTCTCTGGACCGGCGTACGAGTTAACGTTTCTGGCGGGCTCCAACGAGCGATTGCAGCTTGAATACGGTTCAACAACGGCCTTGGCAGGACAATTTGATACGGCGGCACTTCAAGCAGTGTTGAGACAAGGTCAAGCTCCTGTGATTGCATCGCTAAAAACTCCGGTCGCCAACCCCCAAGCCCCCGTAGACGGGGGGCGCGGCTGGCGACCGTGGAACGACTCACGCGTTTTGCTCACTACGATCGTTGCCGCGACGCTATTGCTGGGTTGGGGGCTGTTTCGTGCCAGCCAACAACTTCAGAGTCCCGGTCAACCTTAGGACTGCTCACAACCGCTGTTCTACTTACCGTGGTCAACTACTTACCGTGGTCAATCACGAGGCGAGCGATTTTCTTTTTCCCCGCTTTCACCAGCAGGCCCGTTTTTAATTCGATCACCGCTTTCGGGTCGCTAATCAGTGTTGGCTGGTCTCCGTCGTAGATCGAGAGTCCCCCCTGTTGAATCAACCGAATGGCATCGCTGGTCGAGGGTGTCAGTCCCGCCACCTTCAGCAATTGTGCAGCGGCCAGTCGGCTGTGAACCAGATCTCCCTGGCACTGGGGAAGTTGTGCGGCCAGGGTTGTCAGGTTCAGCGTGACCGTCGGAATGTCGGTGGGCAATTCACCGCCACCGACCTCCCGCTGCCAGCGATCCGCCGCTTCCAGGGCGTGTTGTTCCGAGTGATATCCGGCGATCACCGATTTCGCGAGTCGAACCTTGGCCTCTTTCGGATGTCCCTGCAAAATTGCGGTGACTTCTTCGAGTGGGATGCTAGTCAACAGATTGAAATACATTCCCATCGTGGCATCGGGGATCTGCATGAATTTCTTCATCATGTCGAAGGGAGTTTCGGAAATACCGATATAGTTCCCCAGGCTCTTTCCCATCTTCTGTTCGCCATCGGTCCCGACCAGGATTGGTGACATGACGCCAACCTGTTGGGGGAGATGCTGGTCGCGCTGCAGATCACGGGCCAGCATGAAACTGTACAACTGCTCGGTTCCCCCCAGTTCGATATCTGATTTGATCATGACCGAATCCCACGCCTGCATCATCGGATAGAGGCATTCGTGCAGGAAAATGGGGGTCTGACTGGCGTATCGCTTGGCAAAATCGTCTCGCGTCAATAATTGGGCAACGGTGATTTTTCCACAGAGCTGCAAAATCTCGGCGAAACTCATTTTGGCAAACCAGTCTCCATTCCGATGTACCTCGGCTTGCGAAATGTCGATCACTTTTCCAACCTGATTCAGATAATCGCGAGCGTTCGCTTCGACATCGGCTTCGGTCAGTTTTTTTACGCGGGCCTGATCACGACCGCTCGGATCGCCCACCAGTGCGGTGTAGTTACCGATGATGATCACTGCCTGGTGTCCCAGTTCCTGAAACTGTCGCATTTTTCGCAGCGGAACAGTGTGACCGAGATGCACGTCAATTCCGGTGGGATCAATGCCATACTTGATCCGCAGCGGTATTCCTGTTTCGCGACTTTTCGTCAGTTTGACCGCGAGTTCTTCTTCGGGAACAATCTTTTCGACACCACGGCGAATGATCGCGAGTTGTTCATCAACAGGGGGAAAATTCATCGTCAAATCCTGGGAGTGAGCAGTTGAAGTATGAGCATCGTCGAATTGAAGAGAGCATGAATCACGACGACGGAAAGATAACTATGGCGACGATCAAAGACATAGCCAAGGACGAGTGCCAAGGGAAGTAACGCCAGCCCATCGCGCCAGCCATGCACCATGGAGAACAGCAGGGCGACAGCGGGGATCACAACGGAAGAAGGAAGCAAGGTGCTGAGCCATCCCTGTAGAATGACCCGATAAACCAATTCCTCGAATAACGGAGCCGCCAGGGTTGCCGTTAAGGCGATCAGGGCGATCGTCGATCCCTCAGGCGATTCGAGCAAAATTTTCAACAACGAATGCTGATTTTCTTCCACGCGAAAGGGGATTGTCGCCACGAGGGAAATGCACATCGGTAACATCGCGGCCAGAAAACCCCACAACCCATCCCGAAGCTGCTCAGGCAAATTTTTGATCGACATTCCCATTGCCGACCACGAGCCACTGCCAGACACCATCATCAGAGGGAGTACGAGCGATAACCCAAAACAGATCACCGCCTGAATGGCAATCGCATTCAAGCTTGGGAGTACTTGTTCCGAGGAATCCGGTTTGAGTAATCGCGACAACAGGCTCGATAAAACCAGCAGCAATCCGATGTAAACGACACACAGTTCCGGGAGTGTCGCCCACTGGGTCCGCCGATTCTCGTTACTGGCGAGAACAGGTTCTCCTTCGCGGCATCGTTTTGCCACCCGCCACCAAACTCGCGCACTTTCAATCAGCATCAGACCCACGAGACATTCCATCACAAACATCACACGGACCAGTCGGTTGTTCGTCGCGAGTTGTGACAGCACCAGTCCCAAGAGATATTCCATAACAAACCTTGGCGTTGAAAATTCGGCAATTCCAGTCAGCAAGGTGCAAAATCCCAAACGTTAATACAAGGCTGTTGCCAGCTTGCGTCGGAACTCACCCGTCAGTTCTGAGGCAGGGCCGAGCATATCGAAGATCTTAACCATGGTTGTTTTTGCTTCGGCTCGCGCCTCTCCAAAATCTTGCTGCACAATGTTCAAACAGATTTCCAGGGCCTTGCGATGCTGCTGGGATGCCGCATAAGCGTCCGCCAGATGAATCTGCAGGATCAAGTTGGTGGGGTCCGCTTCGCTGGCGGTCCGGGCCACCTCGACGCCACCACTTTCGGCGGCAGACCGCCGAACATCCAGCTCGGATTTCAGTCGCTCGGCTTCTGGTTCGAGGAACCCTCGTTTTTCCAAGGCTTCCAGCAATGTAGCGCATTCATCCAACCGGCCCTGCTTTAACACAACGCTTGCTAGACAAACTTTGAGTGAGTCTTCGTCAGGGGCCAGTGCCAGAGCTTCGCGGAACTTGCTTTCAGCCGCTTGGGGGTCCGTTTCGACCAGCTGCATCGCTTCTTTCGCCAACTGCTGTGCAGGGGAGGGAAGGACTCGCAGCAGCCAGGCCCGCGCCTGCTCGGCCGTCAACAGGCCCGAGAATTGATCGACGGGCTGACCCTGATCCAGGGCGAAGACTGTGGGGAGTGATTCGACACGAAATGCCTGAGCGATCTCGGGTTCTTCATCCGTATTGACCTTGGCCAGGATAAATTTTCCCGCCATTTCCGTCGCCAAGGCTTCGAGGATCGGAGCGAGTTGACGGCAGGGATTGCACCAGGGAGCCCAGAAGTCGATGACCACCAGGGTTTCCATGGATTTCTCGACCACATCCTGCTGAAACGTGGCTCTGGTGACATTAACAACGAACGGTGAGGGAGACATAAACCACACTTTCTCTGAGAGGATTTTTTCTTATTGAGTGTACGTCACGACGAACGGCGCAGCAAACGCGCAGGCCGGTTCGTCATGTGGCAACAAACCTTTTTCATCCAGGGAGAATGCTCAAACCGCACGCAACCGCCAGGGAACTTCCAGTCCATGCCGTTCCATCAAATTCGGATTGGCCAAGACTTGTTCCACGGGACCATCGGCCTGAAGCTTGCCACCGTCCAAAACCAGCACTCGTGGACAGAGTTCCAACGCGAAATCCAGATCGTGCGTGGCGATGATCTGGGTTCCGGGAAATCGCCGCAAGATTTCTAACAATTGCCTGCGGGCACGAGGATCCAGATTACTTGTCGGCTCGTCCAGCACCAGCATCGCAGGATCGCAGGCCAGCACACCCGCCAGGCAAACTCGCTTGCGCTCACCGGTACTCAGTTGGGAAGGGTTGCGTGGTCCGTGTTCGGGCAAACCAACCGCGATCAGACTCTGATCGACGCGAACCAGCACCTCGGCTTGATCCAATCCGAGATTTAAAGGCCCAAATGCTACGTCTTCCCGAACAGTGGGACAAAACAACTGATCGTCCGGGTCTTGAAATAGAAACCCAATCTGACGCCGGACATCTCGTAACCGTCCTTTCGTGACCCCCAGTGACTGAATAAAAACCTGAACTGTATCGTCTGTAGCAACCGATGGCATCGGCAGCAGACCGTTCAAATGCATTAACAGGGTCGACTTGCCAGCCCCGCTAGGCCCCACCACCGCCACACGTTCGCCCTGCGCAATGGCACAGCGAACATCATCCAAGGCAACTCGACCGGTCGGATAGCGAAATGTCAGGCCTCGTAATTCAATCGCCATCGGGATGGGTAAACTGGTCATTCTCCCTTTCTCGCTTCCGTACCAAGAAACTTGGGTGAACCATCCCACCCTCGGGCTAGCATCGCCTGATGTGTCCGCTCAGCCCGTTCCATGGCTCGTAACAAAAGTAATCCGATCATCTGTGCATTCGTCACCCAATCTCTTCTCCAAGAGCCGCTCCCAAAATTCCGCGCCTCGCGGGCCTGTCGCAATCGCGCCAGTTCATCCCACAAGATAAAAATATAGCGGTACATGAAGGCCAGCATCGCGACCAACAGCGGAGGACAGCGCCAACGCAACAGGGTGGCGAGGAGTTCCGGAAACGGGAGCACATGGATCAACCACAGTCCTGCCAGAAACGAGATCGTGCAGCGTAACCAGAGCGACACCATCCATCCCCAGGCCGATTCGCGATGCAGTTGTGTGATCGGTACTGACAATCCAAACACCAATAACATCGGCAAAAACAACATCAACCGCCGGGCGAGATATCCCAGCGTCACCCCTGCCAGGCTTAATCCCGCAAACACCACCACCAGCAGCAATCCGTGAGCCGGCCAGTGTTCGAGCGGAATCAAGCTCGACACCACAATCACAAGCAGCGTCAGCGCCAGCCGGGCCGTAGCGGGGATCGCATCGCAAGGACGGATCTGAGTAACAAGATGGGAATTATCGGCCATGAGGTTCGCCCGACTCGATCACCGGAAGATTCCAGCGAGCCCCTTTTCCCAGTCCCATTGCAATCCCAAACACCACCAGGGTCCCCAGAATTCCCGCCAGCGATGTCGCCAATGTCGACCAGCCGAACCCGCTCGGAAGAGGCAATTCATAGCCCTGAAAAACGAGTCCGTCCCGTTCAATTTGTCGCGCTTCCATCCCCGTCTGTTGCACGACTTGATCGAGTCCATCGGGATGATCCGACTTGAGCGGCGCCAGAATTGCCGCAATGGCCAACCCTCCCACAACCCCAGCCATCACAAACTGACTCACATTCGCAATCGGACTTGCCGCACCGGGGGTCGAAATCAGATCGGGACGCCGGGACAACACAAAACTCAAAACACTGCCGGTAATCAGTGCTTCACCGACTCCAATCAATGCGTGATAGAGGACCATCAGGGTAAAGATCCCTCGCAAATGAAATTCTTGCGAGCCGGTGGAACAACCAAACTCGAAGCAAAACAAGGCTGCTGCCGCCAGCACACTGAACCACGCGGCAATCACGGCCGCGGGAATTGCCGTCATCGTACCGTTCCCGAGCCATTTGCGTATGATCGTATAAATGGCGTACCCACCCCACGCTCCTACCACACCCATATTCAAAATATTGGCACCCAGCGATAACAATCCGCCATCATTGAACAGCACGGCTTGAACCACCAGCACCAGCGTGATCGCCAGGCAAGCGGCCCAAGGCCCCAGCATGACCGCCGCCAGCACGCCTCCCAGCAAATGCCCCGAAACGGGTAATCCAATCAAGGGAAAATTCACCATTTGCCCGGCAAAGACCACTGAGGCGAGCATCCCGGTCAACGGAACGGCGCGATCCTCAAGATCAAGTCGCAATTTACGCAAACTGTATCCGACGGCGGCCAGACTGATCAGTCCCGTGACAACACAGACCTCTGGACTGAGTATTCCATCCCGAATATGCATTTTTTCTCTTCGTAACATGAAATCGCGATGGTAAAACGCTCGAGTCCTGCTGGGCTGGCGGATTGGATTCCGTCCGAGTTTTTTGGTGACCCAGGATCGAACCCGATTCAAAGTCTGTACTCTAGCTGGTCCGCTTTTCTTCCCGCCACTCGACCCCTCCGTTTTTTTATCTCGTCAAGGTTCCAGAAATTGCCTGGCAGAGCCGTTGGTCAAATTCGGCCACCTCCAACCGGGATGCCAGATTCCCGGCGCGGGTGGCAAATCCCGCGTCGGCGTTCACTCGATTCAGGGCTTCGATCAGTCGTAACGAATTTAATCGGCGAGCCGGGATCGTGATTCCCACACCGAGCTGCTCGAGCCGCCGCGCATTATCAGGTTGATCATGAGCAAATGGAACGAAAATTTGCGGGCGACCGGAGGCAAGTCCCTGAGCGGTGGTTCCAATTCCACACTGGTGCACCCTCACCACACCCTTGGGGAACAGTCGTGAAAAAGGCTCGTAGTCCGTGATGCAAATCCGAGGATCTGTCATGGCGGCCGGGGGAATTCGACGTGGGGTTTTCCCCACCAGAAACACCCCCCGCAGTCCCAAGTGCTTGAGCGCCTCGTAAGCGACTTCAAAATAGTTCGTTTCCATCCGGATGATCGCCGTTCCCAGTGTGAAAATCACTGGTGGAGGACCTTGTTCCAAAAACTGTTGCACGGCGGGAGAAAGCTCACTGGTCGTCTCCACGTCGTATAAAGGGAACCCAATTTGATGGACTCGGGCGGGCCAATCTGGCTTTGGTGCAGCGAAGGCTGCGGGGAATAAGGCCAGCGTCCCCTCGGGAGAAAACCCTTCGACTAAGGCGTTTTTTGACGAGGGTGGCAGGCCAACCCGGGCTCGCAGTTCGGTGATCGGAGTCAACCAACTGGAGGTTGGACGGATCAGTAACTTGAGAATTCCCCTCATGATTTGGGGGCCCAGGAAACGAAGTTTCGGTAAAAAGGGGAGAGGGCCTAAAGCGGGGGGATCGTAAGCAGAAAAGAAAGCGGATGGCTGCAGCGCACACGAGAGCCAGGGGATTCCCAGTTCTTCAGCAACGATCGGCGTCGCAAACGTGAGCAGATGAGAGATGATCAGATCCTGCCCGACTGCTGCGGCCTTAATCCGCTGATAGCTATCTTCAAGATAAGGTAAAATCAGTTTCCGAATGATGAACTGCGTTCCGGTGAGGGTATGATTCGCCTTGGCGGCCCAGTCCGCTTCAGGCCCCAAATCATCCTGTCCCGGCTTGATCAGCACGAATCGAGCACCGATTCGTTCGACCGCCTCGCGATATTCGGCATGCGTGGCAATCGTGACCTCGTCCCCGTTTTGCTTCAGCACGCGCGCCATCGCGAGATAAGGATGCAAATCACCATACGACCCCAACGTGGTCATTAATATTCGCGACACAACAATCACCCTCGGGTTAAAAGCCGTTACGGCGGTTTTCTGCCGCTTGAACTGGGATCAGTTTGTCGAAAAGGGGCTCTGATCACAAACAGGCTGACAGAGATTCTTCACAATTTCTTCGTACCTCTGCAGTATGACTCCAGTGACGTTTGCTTTCTCGGGGAACGATTGTTCGAATGCTTTCCACGGGGTGTTAAACTTGGTACACCGTAACTGCCGTCCGACTTTGCTTTTGCCTTTTCCCAATTCCCCCTGGTGCTATTCCCCTGGTGCTGTAGAAGACTCGCTCCCTTTTTTGACGCCTGCAATTTCAGGAAGTGAATAGAAATGCCGATTGCCGATCGAGAACCATTCGATTCGACAGGAATTCTTCGCGACGAAAAGTCGGGACGCTATGAACGAACGCTGTTACAAGCTTTGGCAAAACAGTTTCCGAATGTTGATCATGCGTTGGCGGAAATTGCCCGGCTATCGGCAGTACTGACCCTTCCCAAAGGGACCGTCCACGTCATCAGTGACATTCATGGTGAAGACAAAAAGCTGCGACACGTGATCAACAATGCCTCGGGGACACTCAGGCCACTGGTGGAACGACTCTTCCAAGACCAGATGCCGCCGCACGAGTTTGCCGAATTTTTGACCCTGATTTTCTATCCCGCCGAAGTGACAGAACGTCTGTCGCAAACACTCACCGATCCGGACGAACTGCGCTCATTTGCTCAAAAAACGCTGCGAAACCAATTGAAACTGGTTCGCGTTCTCGCATCGGGTTACAGCCTGAAACGGGCAATGCAGGTCTTTCCCCAGGAATACGCCAACCTGTTTGCGGAAATGCTGCACGAACCGTCGAACGAACGGGGACGGGAATTCACCGATGCCATCGTCGACGAACTGTTACGGTGTGATCGTGCTCTCCATCTGATTCATATTACCGGCCGATTGATCCGTAATCTGGCGATCTATGAACTGATTATTGGCGGGGACTGTTGGGACCGCGGACCCCGCGGTGATCGTGTTGTGGACTACTTGCGTGATCAGCCGAATGTCTCGTTCATCTGGGGAAACCACGATGCCGCGTGGCTCGGTGCGGGTCTCGGTCACGAGGCGCTCATCTGCCATGTGCTGCGTGTCTCGCTCAGGTATCGACGACTCGGACAACTTGACGAAGGCTACAGCATCCCACTAACTCCGCTCGAGCATCTCGTCCGGACCGCCTACGCTGACGATCCCGCGGTTCATTTCATGCCGAAATCCAGCGGGATGCGTTCGGACGTGATCGTGTCACGCATGCAGAAGGCGATCGCCATCATGCAGTTCAAGCTCGAGGGACAGATGATCGCTCGTCATCCCGAATGGGGAATCGATCATCGTCGCCTATTGCACCTTATCGACTTGAAACGGGGGACAATTCAGGTCGACGGAACGGAATACTCGCTACGAGACACTTATCTGCCGACGTTCGATGCCGAAAGTCCTTATGAGCTGACCCCGCAGGAAGAGTTGTGCATGGCACGGCTGAAGCATTCGTTTCTTCACAGCCAGAAACTCGGAGAGCATTTGCGATATCTGGTCAGCCATGGGTCCATGTATCTGCGACGGGATGCCCATCTGATTTTTCACGGCTGCATCCCCTGCAGTAGTTCGGGTGAATTTCTGCCGATGCCGATCCATGGCGAGTGGCTTTGTGGCCGAGAACTCTTTGATGCCATTGACCGAGGAATTGCCCGGGCGATCGAACTGCGGGATCAGCCGCACCTGGATTTGCTGTGGTATCTCTGGAGTGGCCCTCGATCTCCCTTGTTTGGCAAAGACCGGATTACCACGCTGGAACGCGATTTTATCGAAGACAAAACACCGCACCATGAAACAAAAGATCCCTACTTTGCGCTGATTCATGAAGCCTGGTTCTGCGAAAAAGTCCTGACCGAATTTGGTGTCGACCCGCAGCAGGGCTTGATTGTGAATGGCCATGTTCCCGTCAAAATTGATGCCGACGAGTCCCCGCTGAAGCGGAGCGGTAAAGCCATTTCCATCGACGGTGCCTTTTCAGAAGCGTACGGCGATCATGGCTATACGCTGGTACTGGGACCAGACAAAACCATTCTGGCGAAGCACCACCATTTTGAATCGGTCGAGGTTGCGATCCGGGATGGGATTGACATCGTTCCCAGCGTCGATGAGATCCGCCATTGGAGCCCCCCGCGTCGCATGGCGGATACCGAGCGTGGGGAACAATTCCGCTGCGATATCGAAATGTTAGAGCGTTTGATTCAGCTTTACCGTAACAACGAGCTACGCCAGGATCTGTGAGCCTCTCTGTAAGCCTCATTGCAATCCTCGTCATCAGGAAATCCCCCCCTGCCGGAAAATCTGCCCCTGCGGGCGTCCTGAGTGCGGGCGTCGGGGGGTGAGAGGGACCGAGTTGCGGACCACGGCGTCGCGGATTTCTCTGACCAAAAATCTCCACCGATCGCGCCGGGCGAGTCAACCTGATTGCCGCAAAGGATCCGCTGGAATTGACGTTTGCTGTTACCGGGGTCCGTTCGGCGGCGCAACCCAATTCCGCTCGATCAGACAATCCAGCAGTTGCTTTCCCGCATATTCCAGCTCGCGATCATTCACGATCACCAGATCCGATTCCTGCCGTTTTCGGCTCAGATCCCACTGGCTCTCTTCCCGACGTTGCAGCTCGGCTTTCGTCCAACCGCGATGGGCTTGAACTCGCTGCAGCCGCATTTCCGCCGGGGTTTCAATAAATACGACAAGTTCACACAAATCTCGCCAACCCGCTTCTAACAGAATCGCCGCATCGAGCAATACCGCTTCAGCGCGTTGTTCGACCGCAATTAAGACCTCTGCGGCGATTTGCTGCGAGATTGCGGGGTGGACAATCCGTTCGAGATGCCGTCGAGCAACAAGGTGATTCGAGTCGACGCCAAAAACCCGGTTCGCCAGTTTCGCTCGGACAATGTTTCCGGCCGAATCAAAGATCTCGTCACCGAATCGGGCTCTCAGTTCGGCTTTGACCGAAACCGACAGCAGTGCTTCGTGGCCAAGTTTGTCCGCATCAATCACCGCGACCGGGGCATGGGTCGAGACCCACTTGGCAACCGCACTTTTCCCCGATCCGACTCCCCCCACCACGCCAATGAGAGGAATTCGAGATCGCACATTTGTCATGGGGGTTGCGGCAGTTTCCATAGCAAATTCCTGACATCATCGAGCTGGATGGACTGACCACTCAGGCACCCTCGTCCGTTGAATCTTTCTTTTCAGCAATGCGGCAGACCAATCCGGTTTCAGGGGTTCGTACGGAAAATCAGGGACAACAAATCCCGCAGTCAATCACTTCAGGGCCTCCCCACAACCCACGCTCAATCGAACAGATAACTGACCGATTCGTTTCGGTGAATTCTGCGGATTGCTTCACCCAAAAGAGGAGCCACAGAAATGACCCGCAGATTTGGCAGCATTTGTTCGGGCCGAAGTGCCAGGCTGTTCGAGACGACGATTTCCACAATCGGTGCTCCGCGAAGCCGATCCACCGCTTGACCACAAAAAACCGGGTGTGTCGCACCGACGTAGATGTGTTTGGCACCAAACTGGGCCACGGTCCGAACGGCACCCACCATGGAACCTGCCGTGGTGATCATGTCATCGAATATAATTGCGGTCTTTCCCTCGATCGGACCACCAATCAGATTTTCTTGTCGGGTTTCAAAGGCATTGGCTCGACGTTTGTCCACAATGGCAAAACTGCCACCCAAATGGTCGACGTGTTGCAGTGATCGCTTGATACTTCCTTCATCAGGACTGACAATCACCAGGCTTTCCGTCGGCAAATTCAGCGAACGGAAGTAATCGTCCAGAATGGGCGATGCGTACAAATGGTCGACAGGGCAATCAAAAAACCCTTGAATCTGCGCCGCATGCAGATCCATCGCCAGCACCCGATCGGCCCCGGCTTTGGTGATGAGGTTCGCCACGAGTTTGGCCGTAATCGGCACGCGGCCCATATCTTTACGATCCTGCCGCGCATACCCGTAATACGGGATGACCGCCGTAATTCGGGCGGCACTCGCCCGTTTACAAGTGTCGATCATCACCAGCAGTTCCATGAGGTTTTCATTGACCGGTGGGCCCGTTGGCTGTACCAGAAATACGTCACGGCCTCGAACATTCGAATCGAGTCGCACAGCAATTTCCCCATCGGGAAAATTGTCGAGCGTCACGGAACCGAGTCCGATGCTGAGGTACGACGCAATTTCCGCCGCCAGCTTGGGATTTGCACGACCACTCAGAATGCAAAGTTCGTCATACATGAAATTCGGACGTTCGGCTGAAGGCATAAAATCGGCTGAGACTCGGGAATAAGTCGACAGCAGGCTGCCGCATTCTGAAAGAAGGTTGGGGCGGACGCAAGCCTGTTTCGGATCTCGGGGCAAATCGACTTGACCGTTTTCCGGGAATCGGGGACAAGATCGGCAGAAGACTACCTGTTTCTGCAATCAGAAGGAGGCGTGTGTGCGTGAGGCGGTTCCATTTCCATTTGCTGTCAGTCTCAGGCGATTATTGCCTCAGGCTAGTTTTGTTGGTTGCACAAACCTTTGTGTCACGGACGCGGTAGAAACCAGCGCCGAAGTCCTTCAAGGCACACTCTTTGCCGTCATTCGTGGCACCCGGGTTGATGCCCGAAATTTCATTCACGAGGCGATCATGCGGGGAGCTGCCGGACTGCTCGTCGACACCCCGATTTTGGATACGACCCTCCCTCAGTGCGTTGTTTCCGATGTCCGCTCGGCATTTTCACGCGTCTGCGAATCGCTTTCCGGCGAGCCCTCGAGTCAACTTAGTATCGCCGGTGTGACCGGAACCAATGGCAAGACCACGACCGCCTGGCTGATCCGCAGTCTGATGGAGCGTGCGGGCTACCGCTGCGGGCTTTTGGGAACCGTGGAATACTCGGACGGAATTTCCAGCGGCCCCGCAACACTCACCACACCCGACTCCCGATCACTCGCCCAATGGCTGGGCCGCATGGTCCAGGCGGGTACGACACACGCGGCGATCGAGTTATCCAGCCATGCCCTGCATCAGGGACGTGCGGCCGGCATCGAACTGGCCGCAGCCATCGTCACCAACGTGACCCAAGACCATTTTGACTACCACCAGACCTTCGAAAACTATCTGGCCGCGAAAGCAAGAATCATCCAGCATGTTCGACCGGGGGGAATCATCGTCCTGAATCGGGATGACCCAGGTGCCTGGTCACTGCGCGAGCAAGTCCTCGAATCGACAACCGGTATCTCATTCGGATTGAATCCGACAGCGGACGTGACCGCACAAATTCGGGACGAGTCTCTCTCAGGAACACGCTTCCGCCTGAAAATTCACGGGGAATCGATCGACTGTGCCACACGACTCATCGGGCGTCACAACATCTCGAATATTCTGGCTGCGGTCGCTACCTGCTCGCATTTGGGACTATCGCTCGAAGAAATCGCCTTGGGAATCGAATCCTTTCGCTGCGTTCCCGGTCGATTAGAACAGATCGAGTGTGGTCAGCCATTCTATGTTTTTGTGGACTATGCCCATACAGACGATGCCTTGCGGCGGTGTCTGGCCAGCCTCAAAGGGCTGACACCGGGCCGCGTGATTTGTGTATTTGGTGCCGGGGGTGATCGCGATCGAACCAAGCGTCCTAAGCTGGGAAATGCCGCACTCTTGGCTGATGTCGCCATTGTCACCAGTGACAATCCACGCAGCGAGAATCCAGGGGCGATCATCGACGAAATTCTCGCAGGAATGCGCGAGCCCATCGTGACTCCCCGAGTCGAAATCGATCGACATGCCGCCATTCAGCAGGCCCTTGAGCTGGCTCAACCGGGTGACTGCGTCCTGATCGCCGGCAAAGGACATGAAAACGAACAAATCATCGGTTCGCAACGGCTACCATTCGACGACCGTCAAATCACGCGAGAGATCTTGCGTGAACGGTGGCAACCGCTAGCTCGTCCGCCGGAAAGGGTGAACAGCTGATATGGAACGGTTTGCGCTGCAAGACCTGGTCCAGTCGACGGGGGGCCGACTTCGCGATGTCGAGTTCGCAGACGCACGCTTCTCCCGTATTTCCACCGACTCACGCGAGATTGAGCCCGGAGACATTTTCTGGGCTCTCAAGGGTGAGCACCATCACGGACACGATTTCGTCAACCAAGCGCAGGAAAAGCAAGCACGGCTCAGTATTGTCGCTACGAGCCAGGCGGATGCGGTGACAGGCCCAGTCCTCATTGTCGACGACACCCTGGCAGCCTTGGGACAATTTGCCAACTGGCACCGAAATCAACTCGATCCCCTCGTGATCGGAGTCACCGGGAGCGTCGGCAAAACGACTACCCGC
>Ga0114978_10000692_pt1 | contig 28512 bp, 39 predicted proteins | sample S_140212_EF_Meta_FD_87027 | JGI IMG/M metagenome (GOLD analysis project Ga0114978, IMG submission 87027) | Freshwater microbial communities from Lake Simoncouche, Canada to study carbon cycling - S_140212_EF_MetaG | ecosystem: Environmental > Aquatic > Freshwater > Lake | place: Lake...
ACAAATTCTGGAATCATGCCATAATGCACAAGATCGTCAGGAGTTATAGTTGATAGGTCAACTTCGTTTTCTACAGTCACTGACGCATTGAACCCCATGGCAGTACCAACTTGGCGATGTTTTATTACAGATTCCAGGCCCACAAATGCTCCGCCAGCAATAAACAAAATATTTGAAGTATCAACTTCTACCATGTCAGTGCCTGGATGTTTTCTATTGCCTGCTGCCGAGAAGCGGCAAATGGTGCCTTCTACAATTTTTAGCAAAGCTTGCTGAACGCCCTCGCCCGACACATCTCGGGTAATACTGACACTCTCGCCTTTACGTGCAATTTTATCAATTTCGTCAATAAAAACAATGCCACGTTGTGTACGTGCAATATCATTTCCAGATGCCGCATACAGTCGACTGATTAACATTTCTACATCATCGCCAACATATCCGGCTTCAGTAATTGATGTAGCATCAGCAATCACAAAAGGAACATCTAAAAATTTAGCTACAATTTTAGCCAATAAAGTTTTACCTGACCCAGTAGGGCCAATCATGAGTACATTGGCTTTGCTGATATCAGCACCAATACGCTTGAGTCGTTTGTAGTGATTTACCACTGCCACAGCCAGTACAATCTTGGCCTGGTGCTGTCCAATAATATATCGATCCAAGAATTCTTTAAGCTCACGAGGATCATTCTGATTTACATCAGGATCGGGTAATTTGTCACTTGGGTCTTGTAACAAGTCATCGCATAACTTAACACACTCACTACAAATTGCTACTTTTTCACTGACAATGAGTTTTTGAACATCGTCTTTGTGTTTGTTACAAAAACTACAATTTTCAATAATATCGGACATTAAATATTCTTGTTTAATTTTAATTGAATCTCCTGACTCTCGGCGTCAGTTAGGAGGTCTGGATCATACTCGCCTGCTCCAACGGCTGCGATAAGATGATCAATATACGCACTGTCGTATGCATACTGATCGGTAGTGTCTTTATCTATCTGTATCCAACGGTCACCATTAAATTTATACAGTTGTGATGGTTGTGGTTGTATATTCAAAAACAAATCTCCACGTTGTGGTGTTTTAGGAAACTCTCGACCAAAACTAAAATTATGTTCCACAGCATTGTCTACTACATAATCTTCCCAGGGCAAGTGATCTATAACACCACGCTCGAGCAATTGACGTTGTTCTTTTAATGTTAGACCTGGGTTGTCTAATTTCCATTGACTACGTGCTTGTTTAAGTCTAGGGTCGTCTTCCTCAACTTCATCTTGTTCTTCTTGTGTGTCTTCAATTGTGGCTGTGTCGGGGTAGTACACCATGGGCTTGAGATTTTCAAAATGCACAAATGGCTTGTTTAAGTATGCGTGTCGTGTACGGTCAAATTCACGAATGACTTCTTCAATTTCGGTGTCACTCATGGGATATGGTTGTTCAACTTCACCAAACATCCATCCTGGTGGTGTGGGGTCTTGTCCGGGTTGCTTGTCTAATGCGGCAATTTCTTCCGGAGTAAAAGGGCGAAGATCTTTTTCATCAGGCGGCACAATGGCCATGGCCAGTTGATCTTCATTTCGTTTGGCACGTATCCATGACATAGATTCTGTTGCAGCCAACAGCATCATCACTGCTAGTGGATCAAATACCACAACCAAAATAATGATCACCCAACGTACTGCTTTTTCTAGTACATTAGAGTCAGGGTTGTCATCATATATCAGTGCGGCTATGTATTTGATTGGTCCGACTTCAGCTTCTACTTTGCGTACTTCGGCCGCAATCGGCGCACGTTCTTCATTGAGAGATGTGATTTTCTTTTGAGCTTCTGCAATGTCCGCAAGGAGGCGAGCACGTTCTTTCTGCTGGGTTCTGCGTATAGCAACGGCTTTGTCCGCCCCTTTTTCATCTTGACTGCGACCCATAACTTGGTCCACAGCCTCATCCATTTGTTTGAGTGCTTTGCGATTAGCATCTATGTTTTCCTTTTCGATCTTGATCTTTTCATCATACAAGGCAATCTTGGCCTGTACATCACCTGATACCATGCCCTGGTCCATGTGAGCTTTGCTCAAGAAACCAAAGATTCCCATGCTGGTAATCAGCATGAGCATGGCCACAGCTGGCACTAGATACAGTTTCATTGTGAGTTTGGCCTGCCGCCAGTATTCATGTAGCCATACTGTCACAACAAGTTTGGCCACTTCTAATATACTGCCCATGATAACAATAGGCACCACAGCCGCGGCAAAAATAGCAATCAATCCCATTATGGAATAAAAAGCAGCCACTGCACTCAAGCACAGGGCCACAAACAACATTAAATACGTCAGTAACATAACAAATTATTTATCGGAATTTAACTTGGAATCACTTTGCACTTGTATGCTGTGTTTAACTGAAACCCAGGTGGCAAACTTGGGATCAGGCACTTCAAACCAAACCAACTGCTGTTTACGTGTGTGCCGGTGATTGTATGTTTCTAGCTTGCGTCTGACCTTGGGCTGGCACTTCCAATTTTTACCAAACCAGGTTCGACACTCGGCCATGACAGCATACCATTGCTTTTCATCGCTGAGTGCAAACCAAAAACGATGCAGATCCTGGGCCGTTTCTTTAAGTGGATCAAGTGACTTCGACATAATAAATTAGAGATCTCCGAGTTGATACATTACAAATGCTTTACACCTTGCCGCCCCTATTGAGGCTTACTCCCAACCCTAGAGGTACTCCCCGAGTACGTAGTTGGTTGGTTTTAACTTGGCTATTTCACAGCGGCTATCCAAGTCCGGAGGTGCCACACCTTGAGGAGTTACGGTTACTTGTGCCACGGGGATCAACTGCATGGTTACATGCTGTCATACCCTTAACCCCCCTCCATAATCTCCCGATCACTGCACATGTATTTTAGCAGATTTATTTGTGTAATGCAAATAAAAAAGCCGCATAATGCGGCTTTTGGCAATCATGAAGTTTCTACTATTCGATATTTAGAATAAGGATACTGTGTCTGCAACCACTCCAAGAGATCGGGTTCCCAGGGCAGATTGATACTGCCATCACAATTGGTTATGTAAATCATTCTTCATCCTCAATTCCAAAATGACGTTTGACAGCTCTGCTGGTATTCCAGCCAATATTTTTATATAGATTTTTCTCAATCACCATAGCACATTCCTGAACAATCAACTCGGCGATTAATTCTACCTTGTCAACTGCCATCCACTTACCGCTAACGTCTGTTCCCACGGTGTCAATTAATTGTTTGATTTGCAAATTCATGTGTATCTCTTAATGTCCTTGTGTTTAACAATTATAACATTGTAAACAACATTTTCAAACTTGATTGGCAAATCTAAATGCACAGAAATACGTGGGCCTTCTATGTGGTTAATCACTGTATCATTGCCCACAGTGCCCACAAATGGAATCCGATTCCATCGGCCAATTACTCGGTCACCAATGTAGTATTCAGGTCGGTAGCCAATACGTTCAAAATAATCTGTTTGATTGCCCATTATACAAAATTGTATGTTCGATCAAAAATGGGGCCATCACAAATATAAAGCTCGCCATCAACACCTTTCATTAGATAGTCTCCAGGTTTGCCTTGTTTGTAATTGCCTTCAAGGGTGTTGACGCGGAACTCCTCGTCAATGCGTTTGGCATGTACCACAATGGGTTTCTTCATGCAACCTTGCATGCCATCTACTGTTTCAAATGTATCATATGTTTTCATAATTTTTCTCCTGCTTCAAATCCACGGAATCTCACAAACCTAGGAAACCTTAATGAGTACGAGCCATCTTGATTTTGTGTAACTGCATCAGCTTGCACTTCAACTACATTGCCAAGCAAGTCTGACTGTTCGGCCCAGTAGCTATCACGATCCCCATCACTAAAACCTGTGCCAACATTAACACGAATATTGCGTTCACTGTCAACTCCTTCACAGATTATAGCACCCAGTCGACCCGCATTGCGACCAGTACCTTCTTCAAATCCCACAATGTTTAAATCCACTGTGATTGTAGGTTTCCATTTCATCCAAAAGTCACTGCGTTTACACTCGTATGGAGCGTCAACACTCTTGATCATGATACCTTCGTACCCTTGCTCTACTGATGCTTCGGCAAAGCGGCGCATGATGTCGTGGCCTTCAGCTGTGTCCAAGTCCACATTCATGCCAGGCATGATACGCAAACAGTCTGTTTCTTCTAGTGCAGTTTTGGCACTGTCGAGCCAGTCAAGACGTTTATGTTGTTGCACATTCCAGTGACCTTCTTTGAGAGCATCCAAGGGAATGATATCAAATATGTGATATATCATGCCATCTGTCTTGGCATCACTTTTGCGGTGTGCCTGCTTCATGAGCTTTTGAAAAGTTTCACCCACAATCTCACCATCAAGTACAAAATGGCCGCCAGTACCACGCCCATGTTGAAAATGTTTGCGAGCATCTAACACAGCTTCGGCAACTTGTGGGAAGTTTTCAAACACCTTGCCATTGCGACTGTATAGTGTACAACTGGCTCCCGATACAACTGCTAGCACACGCACACCATCAAGCTTGACTTCAAGTCGCTTGGTGCCACGTAACTTTTTGGGTTGGTCCGTTGAATCTTGTGCCAGCTGACAAGTAAATACCGGGATCTTGTATTCTGTTTTGCCCAAGACCTTGTTAAGTGTTTTCTCGCTAATGCCGCATCGCAAGTCTTTACGGATCACACGAGCACACAAGTTGTTCCATTCATCACTGTCAAACAGTTCTGCGCATTCTTGTATCTTGTCACGTGCACGATGTCCGGTGATACCGCGGGTACGCAGGTCTTCTAACAAGGCCCAAAATCTAGGCCAAGGATTAGGACGGCCGGTGAGATCTTGTGTGTCAGGTACTTGTTTGACATTGAATGTGTAAAAAGGATTATAAGCTTGAAAGCAATTGAACAAAAAAGCCTGGGCATCGGCACTGCCCAACTTTGAAGCCATCAGAGCTTTTTCGATTACCTTTTCTTTGTGTATTCGACTGTCAGAGCTTTCTAAATCGCGGATCCAACCTGCCGCCATTACTCCGTCAAACCTTGTGTTGGAAAAATCTGTTTCATTCATATATTTACTTTTCAATTAATCCAACAGAACCATGTATTCTTCAGGAAAGTGTTCTTGGAACCAATCCAGTCCCAAGCGAGCAGTTTTGTAATCGCCCATCATGTTGGCACCTGAGATTGTATCATACACTGCCACCGCTTCAGGTGTTAGTGTACAGGCCTGACCCGAAAAAGGATTGCGAACTTCCACAGGTGCTGAATCTAAAATTGCACATTCAAAAGGCATTTTCATTATCGTGTCTCCTGGTCCATGATGTAAGTAAACAAAACAAATTTGGCGCGATTTAACAATTGTCGCTGATCTTCGATGGTATTGAAGTCGGGTTGCTCATACGCCATCATCTCTTGTGCGTCACTCATCATGCCGGCCACAACCATTGCAGGACCAGAAAGTTTGAAAGTAATTGAACTTTCTACTGCTTCACGCATTTGAGATTCAGTGCAACCATACATGCGAATTTCACGTTCTTGCTGAATGTTGCGGCCTACTGCGGCACGGATTGATGCTGTTTCTGTTGCTGTCATTTCCTAGCTCCTTTTTAATTACTATACAAGTATTATAGCAAATGAGACAATTCTGGTCAACCAAAAGCTTTGTATAACCCTACTAATCCTATGGCTATTGACACAATATTCACAGTCATTTGTGGCTTATTTGCAACACGATAGGCCCAGATTAGGAACGCCAAAGTGCCCACACAAAATGTCACGATATTGTAAGGGTAGACCTCGGGTCCGATTGCGTTAAGAGTATGGCCTGCTATGATGCAGATTGCCCCGCTCCACTGTAAAATGTCATTTGTTTTATTCATGTGTTTATTATAACAAATGTGCAATTTCTGGTCAACCAGATTTAATATGTTTCTTTGATAATAGTATATTCTGATTCGGGATATTTTTCTAGAAACTCAGGGGTTTTAATAAACTTATTGAGCTCTGCCGCAGTAAAAAACATTTTATTTAGAACGCTTTTAATAGAACCACGTGGGCATACTGTGAGATAACAAGATTTTGCTTTACCGGCCATTATCGACTCCTTGTGTGAAAATTAATTTAGATGTTTCGACCTACCAGCATGGCAAGAACGCTCTGTTGTAATTCTGCAACATCTTCGTGCGGAACATAAAAGTCGGTAGTGGGGTCGTAGTATGAACCTTCTTTGGGATCGTAGTACAAAACTGCTCCGTTAGGATAGTGGAAAGGACCTTCGAGTCCCTTGCGCGGGCCATACTCTTTGTTGTGTTTGAAAACTGTGTATGCCATACCCAACTCCTTTTTGTTGCAATACCACTATTATACAACAAACACGATTAGATGTCAACTAAATGAAAAACCCTGCTCTGAGCAGGGTTTTGTAGTACTTCTGTTTTTAACTTATACAGTTACTGGTGTGTACTCAATGCCAGTAGTAGCCAACCCTACTAAACCAATTGATGTCTCAAAATCAGACAACTCACTAGCAATAACCAATACGTCTGCTTGGCTGTAGTGATTACCATTCATCCAGTTTGTTAATGCTGTGACATCCAAGATAGTAGCGTCGTGTCCTGTTACATTTTTATAAACATGCTTCAGGAATGTTTCGTCACTAACACCACCAGCATCAGTTTTGTAAGTGTCTGTTGCCAATAATGCTGTAGCCAATTGCTTGTTTGTCCAACCTGCGTCAGCAAGATAGATACCAATGCCTTCATATGCTTTAGTAACATCAGCAACACCAAGTGCGGCTGCTAGTAATGCATACACATCACCTGCGCGGCCTGCGGCGTCATAGGCAATGGCCTTGTCTGTAAACACAACACGTTCGTGGTCGGCAAGATTAAATTCCATGTTGCTAACCAATCCGCTGGCTAACTTTACATTGTTGGCAGTTTTTGTAACTGTGTACTCTGTGCTTGCACCGCCCATGGTGTAAGTGTCAACGCCTGTTGTGCCTGTTACATCCACAACAACATCAACTGTACCATCACCAATACGACCAGTACCTACTACACCAAATGTAGCAACCTTACCTAGTGTACCAACTGTGCCAACTGTGACGATCAAGTTGTTTGAGCTAGTGCCACCTAATGCTGTGCCAGCAAGAGTGATTGTATCACCAGCTACATAGCCATGTCCTGCGCTGGCTGCTAGTGAATCTAACACAACGGAATAAACTCCGTTGGTTTTTGTAACATCAAATGTGGCTCCGTCACCGGAGCCACCAGTAATACCAGTGACATTCTGATATGTGGTATTAACCGGTTTGTCTTTGATTGTAATTGTTGTAGTCATCTTTTTTTCCTTTAGTAATGTGATGTATTGTAGACTCTTTTTAGTACTGAGTCAAGACTAGTATTTACTCCTAAGTACATTTTGGAGGAAAAACTCAGTGTTTCTACTAATTTTAATTATCTAACTGTTGTTTATTCCAACAGGAACAGTCAAATAATTATTAGGTGCGCCTTGTAAACTGTACACATCTGTATATCCGCCACCAGAATCTGGGATTTGCCCAGTGGCCGCATTGCTGACAACATAATTTCGGGCGGCAGCTTGGTTGTAAGTAGGCTCAATTTCTACTGCGCAAGCCAGTAATCCCGACACCTGCGGTGCGGCAAAGCTAGTACCGCTATACTTTGCAATGTAGTACGACGTATTTCTTGGATCAGGCACTGGGGCTGGGTAGCCAGCACCAGTTGGAGCACTGGATGTTAACCAAGAGCTAGTGATATAAGACCCCGGCGCAAACAAGTCTACCCTAGGCCCACAATTGCTAGCACTAGATTTACGATCGCCGCCGCTGGCAATACTGGCACCAATACTGCCCACACAGATTACATTTTCAGTTGCCACAGGACTAGATCCACGAGTGTAGTATATTGGTATTCCAGAATTGGCTCCTGTGGCGGTGAGTGTGTTGTTGTAATCAATTTCACCAGGTACAGCAATTCTTGTGTCGTTGTTACCGGCACATCCTATCATGATGATTCCGGCGTTGATACATGCCTGAATGTCTGCATCCATACTGGCATTTTGCAAACTTACAATGCAGTTGCCTGCGCCATCGTTTGTGATGCCGTAGTCGAGCAAGTCCGACAAGGTGAATGGTCCTGCAATTGTTGCGCCACGATAGGTCAACGAAGTGATATTGCCATAGGGAATTGTATAACGCGAATACCAACTGTTGTTGCAAATAGTGGGAGTCATGTTGCCTGCGGCACGTTTTTTGTTGTGCCATGCTAGAATATACTTGTAAAGATACAAATATTGTACGCCGCCGGTTACATATTGAGGACTGATGTTGTAGATATTTGCATTTGGTGCCCAACCTTGTGTGTTGCCTGCTACTACGCCTGCAACAAATGTAGCGTGTCTGCTGTCGTCTGCTGAGTTGGGTGCTGTGGTCGTAATAGGTGGGTTGTATGTTTGTCCAGCTCCGGGATTGCCGGGGACATCAAGTGCATACCAGTTTACATATTTTACACGGCTACCGCCAGTGCCATTGGCGTTGACTGCAAACTCAGGGTGATTGGGATCAATCACAGCGTCAACAATAATAACGTCAACATTTTTTCCACTTGACTTTATGTTAACTGTTCCAGTTTGATTTGTTGTGCCATCATACCCCCAGTTGGCAACATTAGTGCCCAAGAATGATCGGTACAATCCCCAATTTCGATCAGCAGCCACCAATGTTGCTGCCTTGCTCCACGCTGTGGAATACCTACTCCATGGTGGCGTAATTGATCTTGATACTGCCGGTCCGGGACTGGGCGCATCGCTTAGTTGTGTGTCTAGCTGTAGTCCGGCATCTTGTAATGCGGCAAGATTAATGCCTTCTCTCATGCTAGCAACAATGCTTTGTCCACTAAGGGTGGCAGGATTTGCAACTGCATTTAGATATTCACTTGCGCCACCAGGAGCAACAGCCACACCGTAATCATGCAGACCAGCCGCAAAGCTCATGGCCGCCGAAGAAGAATTTCCAACAATATTGCCAAAGTCAACCAACGCCGAAGTTTGATTTTGTGCTTGTGTTATCAATGAAGATATAACATTGCCCCAAGAAGAATTGGCTCGGCTAACTTCACTAGAGTTATTGGCAACTATGCTTGTGATGGCTGTGTTGGCAGCTGGTAGTAGACCGGTTTCAAATGCATCGTCCCAGCTTGCGTATGTTCCGGCACCCGGTCCTGACGGAATAATAACATTTCCAACTGGGCCGCCATATACATTGCCCAAGGTACCTAACATGTTGTTGTAGCACAAGGACAAGGTGTATAAAGAATTAGCTGTTTGTAAATTAGATATAGAATTAGATACTGTGCTTAAATTACCGTTTAGAATGTATCCAGTGCCAGCGCCAATTATATCTACCAACAATATTGTACCATTTGGTCCGCTACCTTCTCCCAATTGAGATTGATAAAAAGTTTTAACGCTTGCGGGAACAGGAGTAACAAGATTTGCAATAGCCGAAAGGTTGCCAATACTTTGTGTGACTCTCATGGCCGCACTCAATGCTGGCAGTGTGGTATTGGCAATGCGTTTGATCTGTTGCAATCCACGTGCCAGGGCTTTGTTGGCCACTGCTTGGTCTGGTGGTATTATCAACTTTAGTGTGGACAAACTATTGGTGTTATTAGGTCCAGTATAAGCCGCAACAGATGGGTTGCTCAACACTGGCTCAAGAGCTGTGTTAATGGCTCCATTTGACAGGTACACCGGGGCTAAATTGGTTGTGGTAGGACAGAGCAATGTTTTATATGCTGTTGGCAATATCTGTTTAGGATTCAGCAACTGACCTAGATTGGTTATGCCAGTAACAGTAACTCCCAAAACAGTCAATGCCTGCGTCAACAAGTCACCAGTCACTGCGGTTAACACTGCATAAGCGGCTTTTTCTTCTTGAGATGATAAATCATCTACACCTTTACTTAATGAACTAATTTTTGTATTTGGTATTCCAGCCGCTTGTAACAACTCACTTATAGCGGGTAACCCGCCATTGGTTACTCGACCTATTTGTGCTATTAGTTCACCGGGTAGCCCAAGATCATCGAGGTTAGCTAATGAAATCAACTGTCCTAGGTTGGCAAAATCTGCGCCAAGCACAGACGAATTATTAGTAACTTGATTTATTCCACCAGTGCTGAGTGTGTCCATTCCACCAGTAGCAGGATCAAATGTTTGTGCTAGGATATCAGCATTCTTTACAGAATTCAACAGTTGATTGGCCTGTGCTACATATCCATCAGCTGACTGGAACACTTGACAAAACTTTGTCAGGTCACCATTGCCCATTATCTCAGATATGTCATATTTGATTGCATCCGAAACTAGATAAATGTTGGCCGCAATATTGGCCGGTGTGCCGCTGACCAAGATATTGGCTATTACGTTACCCGGGGTTATGGTATCTGTCAAGGCAGGAAAATTACTAGCACCCAGTGTGATAATGCCAGACAAAGTAGAAGAAGAAATGTTGTTGGCTGCCGCTTCAATAACAGCAGAATTGACAACTGTTATTACATTTGAAACGAAAGGCAACCCACTGTAACGATCAACTGCCGCGGTATTGGCTACTATAGCAGTACCGACATCACCGGGGGGATTTGGTAACAGCCCAGCCCCGGCAATGGACATTACACTAGATAACTGCCCCACAATCAAGTACCCACGTAAACATCACCACTACCTGTGGAATGAGTATGCTTGCAGAGATCCTTGGCTCCCACATACGTAACAGGCTTTCCGCCAGCATAAACTGTACCGCTGCCTTGTTGTACAGTGGCCTTGGCATGTATAGCACCTTTTGGATGCGGGGTAATCTTGTCACCGACTACAGCAACAGGGCGTCCATTTACTTGCACTGACCCTACGCCACCCAGTATGATGCCTTTGCCGTTGTTTTGGTCACCTACTCTGCATACTTGTGGCATATTGACTTTTATCCTGTAATAATCTGCTTGCTAACTGGTGCAATACCAGTAGTGGCTTGAATCCAGCTGTTGCGAACATCTTCGCGAGCTTCGGCAATCATGGCCCAACTGTTATTATTTAGTCGCACTTTTTTGTCCATATTTGCCGAAAACAACCCTGGCATCATTTGCAAACCCTGTGGACTGATCACAGTAAGGATGGGATGTTCAATAATCATGTGATCAGCGTTGAGTGCGGCAATACGTGCTACAACTTCTTCGCCGGTGTTGAGTTTGATACTGTAAATTTCGTTAATTTCGATGTTCATTTGAGTTTCTTTAGTTTAAAAGGGTGTATTGGAATTGGAGATTTCATTGCGAAGTTCAATTTCTCGCATGATGTCTTCTCCGCTGAGTTTACTTAAACCTTGCCAGCCACCTTCAACAAATAACTTGCCGTTGTAGTAAATCTGTGGTACTGTGCGATGTCCAGCTTGCATAATGTATTCACGAGCTTGGGGTGCATCTTCGATGTTGATTTCTTCAAACTCAATCTTGTTGTTTTTGAGATAGTTCTTTGCCTGTACACAATAAGGGCAAACTGTTTTTGAATATACTGTGAGTTTCATACGGGATCCATCCTTCTTGTAATATACATATCATGGCTGTCTAGCCATCTATAAAAATACCGCACCCATGTTGGGTCGGCAGTTTTATTCTGCTCTGCGCTATCTTGATCTTTCCACACATAAGAATAGTTGATCATGGTCATTTTACCAGATTCTATAACTTTTCGGCGATGCTGTTCCTGACGGATTTTAGCGGCAATAAACTCTTGTTGTTCCTCTGCACTCAACGTGCTGACCCAGGCAACCAGGGTAGGAACATCTTGCTCAAGAACTAGTTCTCGATCATCAGATTTACTATGGTAGGTAACAGACTCACTAACTCTCATGTCAAAGACTCAGTCCCGATAATGTTGTTGAATCTACATCTTGTTTGGTGCCACCAATAACATAAGATGTGATTTCAGTTTCTTGCGGTGCTACTTGTACTTCTGAGCCAGCAATCCATTTAGCAGTCCAAGGTAAGGGATTGCTGCCGCCTTTGCTTTGCGTCGGTAGCCCCACAGCAGTCATGCGTTTGTGACCAATCCAGTCCACATATTCGCACAACAAATGTTCGTTGAGTCCAATCATGCTACCGTCTTTGAACAAAAATTTAGCCCAGTTCTTTTCTTGTTGGATTGCAGACTCATACATGGCGACCATTTCACTTTGTGTTTCTTCACGGATTCGAGCAAAGTCAGGATCATCCCCTGGCAATATCTTTAACAACTGCTGGGTGGATGCCAAGTGTACGTTTTCATCTCGGGCAATGAACTTGATGATTTTGGCATTGCCTTCCATCTTTTTAAGTTCAGCAAACGCCCACGAACACGCAAAGCTTACATAGAATCGAATACCCTCAAGCACGTTGACGCTGGCTATGGCTAACCAAATTCTGCGTTTGAGTTCATATTCATCAACTGTGATGTCTTTGCCATTTACAACATGATTTCCTACACCCAGTGTTTGGTACCACAAGCTGTATTCTATCAAGTCATCATAATACCTGGTGATGTTGTGAGCACAGTCTACAATCTCAGCAATGTCTAACATTTCATCAAATACCCGGCCGGGGTCCGAGTATACGTTACGAATAAGGTGCGTGTAACTACGACTATGAACTGTTTCGTTAAATGTCCACGTGGTAATCCATGTTTCTAATTCAGGCAATGTGGTTAATGGCAAGAAACCAAGACTTGGACTGCGACCTTGTACTGAGTCCAGCAAAATTTGTCTTTTCAAATTACTGGTAAAGATATGCTGTTCATATTCAGTAAGATCTTTAAAGTCCTTGGCATCACGTAGCACATCAACTTCTTCCGGGCGCCAAAAGAATCCCAGTTGTTTGTCAGTGAGTTTGTCAAACTGTCGATACTTCAATGTATCAAATCGTTGCATACCAATGCCGCCTTCGGGGTCAAGGAAGGCTAGGCTTCGTGTATGGTCACGATCCTTTTTTAAATTTAAAACGCTCATGTTATCCTATTATATTGTGCAACTATCGCACTCGGCATCGTCTTGTACTGCAATATTAACCGATTCAGTTAGTACCTGTTTTTGATTTAGTCGATCAAGGTCAATCTCACCTGATCCATCATATGTGTTAAAGTAGTATAGCTGTTTGCCACCATACTTATAAAACATCACAAGGTGTTTTAACATATCACTCAGTGGAATCTTTTCATCTTCATAATGTTGAGGATTGTAGCTGGTGTTTACGCTGATGCCTTGATCAATATATTTTTGCAGAACTGCACAGATTTTTAAATAGCCTTCGGGAGATTTTTGATCCCATAACAACTCGTATTTGTTCTTTAAACGACGGTATTCTGGAACAACTTGTTTGAGTACACCGTCTTTGCTTTGCTTGATTGAAACATAGCTACGTGGAGGCTCAATGCCGTTTGTGGCATTTGAAATTTGTGCGCTGGTCTCTGCTGGCATCAAAGCCATCAAGGTTGAATTACGAATACCAGTGCGCTTGAGTTGTTCACGCAGGCTCGTCCAGTCCACTGCATCAACGTGTGGCACAAGTTCGTCTACTTCACGTTTGTAAGTGTCTACTGGTAACACTCCATCATGATATTTGGTTTCATTTGATTTAGGGCAAGCGCCGAATTCTTGCGCAAGATCTGCTGAGGCCTTGATCAAGTAGTAACTCCAATGCTGTGCCCATTTATCAACCAGCGCCAGTGCGGCAGGGTCGCTATAGCTAACATCATTCTTGGCTAACCAGTAGGCAAGATTGATAATGCCAACACCTAGTGGACGGCGATTCTCTGTGGCCAATTGTGCAGCCAAGATGGGATAATTTTGATAGGTTAGTAATGCATCTAGTCCACGCACCGCCAATGTACAAGCCTTTTCCATGTCCTCGGGGTCACGGAACGATCCCCAGTTCAGTGCACTTAATGTGCACAATGCAATCTCGCCCTCGGGGTCGTTGATATCGTTGAGTGGTTTAGTGGGCAAGTCAATTTCACTGCACAAGTTGCTTTGTCGGATTGGCGCAAGCTCAGGCTTGAAGCTACCGTGACTGTTGGCATGGTCTACATTTTGCAAATAGATACGACCAGTGTCTTTGCGTTCTTGCATGAAGCGAGAGAACAACTCCACGGCTGCTATTGTTTTCTTGCGAAGCTTGGTATTGCGTTCGGCTCGTTCGTACAGTTCACGGAACTTTTCCACATCTGTATAAAACGCATCAAACATTTCAGGAACATCGTGTGGTGAGAACAAAGTGATATCACCATTGGTCAATAGTCGTTCATACATGACTTTGTTGAACTGCACACCATAGTCCATTTGGCGTACACGATTGTCTTCTGTGCCTTTGTTGTTCTTTAACACTAGAAGATCTTCAACTTCAAGATGCCATAGAGGATAGTACAATGTTGCGGCGCCATTACGAACACCGCCTTGCGAGCATGAGCGTGTGGCTGCCTGGAACATTTTGTAGAACGGAATAACGCCTGTGTGGTAAGCATCACCTGATCGAATAGGTGAACCAATTGCACGAATACGTGCGGCACCAATACCAATGCCGGCCTTTTGACTCACGTACTTCACAATGCTAGATGTTGTGGCATTGATACTGTCAAGGCTGTCGCCTGTTTCGATCAAAACACAACTGGAGAATTGGCGTTGTGGCGTGCGCACGCCAGCCATGACAGGAGTAGGCAAACTGATCTGATGAGTAGAGATAGCATCGTAGTAATCACGAATCCAGGTCATGCGTGTGTTCTTGGGGTACTTACCAAACAGCGTGGCTGCAATCAATGCATAAGCCACTTGCGGTGTTTCAAATATTTGTTTTGTCACACGATTCTGCACAAGGTATTTGCCTCGGAACTGTTCCATGGCAGCATAGGTCAACTGTTCATCTCGATCGTGCCGAACAAATCCATTAATACGATCCCACTCTTCTGCGCTATAAGTGTCCAACAGCTCTTTGTCATAAAACCCACTAGCAACATTGCGATCAACCAGTTCCTTTATGTGGCAAGGCTGGAATGATCCATACACTTGTTTACGCAAGTGATAGCAAATCAATCTACCAGCTACGTACTGGTAATTGGGAGTTTCTTCTGAAATTAAATCAGCCGCACTCTTGATCAGAGTTTCTTGGATACTGGATGTAGGTATTCCATTAAAAAACTGTAAGTGGCTTTTGATTTCTACTTCGCTTGCTGAAACTCCTGTGATACCCTCTGTTGCCCAGAACACTACTTGATGTAGTTTTTCTATGTCTAGCGGCTCACGATTGCCGCCCCGCTTTAGTACGTGGATTTGTGTCATTGTCTAGTTTATTAAAAAGTATAATTTTTCACAGTCAAGCCGCTGTGATGTTTTAAAATGTTCTGAATCGATATTTAATAGCTCACGTGGGCACCAATTCAGTATATATTTCCCATTGTCCACTAGGACTAAATTGTCATTGTTGTACTGGACAATACTGAGTCGATCTTGATAGCTATTGTCTACCATCATTAAAGTATACACTATTCCTAGTGCTCTTGCAAGGTCGCACCAGCTGTTATTGTCCAACAAGTCCCAGGGGTTAGGCCAATTAGGGAAATCGTCCCAGTGCAAATAATGGTTTATCATGGGTGCACGGAACCACCAATCGTTAATGGCCAGGTATCGGTCATGTCCTGACAATTCAGTCACAGAAACACGCAAGGCGTGCCACTGTTGTAGGCGTTCTTCAAAGGTAATAGGCCACATTAGGCTAGGTGTGTGATTGAATAGGTTAAAGTGCCGGACAGGCCGGTTGAAGATGTGGAGTACTGCATTTGTACCTGTGATCCTGATTGTGTCACATGTAACACTACTCCAGTAAAAGTATTTTCAGTATAGTCATCCGACGTTGCTAAATCACCAACGCTGTCTGCAGGGCCAGATACCACTGTCATAACGCCGTTACGCACAGCAGGGCCTCGAGTGATGGTGTAAAACATTTGAAATGCTTTTACATCATCGTTATTGACATAAAAAATAGGCAAGTAAGATGATCGGTTGTCTTGTAAAGTAAATGTCTGTCCGGTGCTTTGAAACAGTCTACCCATTTGTGATTGCACACCACCAGACGTTACCGCACTAGATAGTATTCGAACACGAGGCATAATATAAGCATCACCATCGGATCTTTCAAACAAGTCATTTACAGATACGTTGTTGTCATTTCCAAATGAAATTACCGGGCTTAGTGGTGTGCCTGTTGAAATATTGTAGCCTACATTATAAAATACATTGTAAGCTGATACATTAAGTCCAGCTTCACCGTAATCAATAGCTTCGGCATATATGTTATTGAACATGTTATGTACCGCACGGAATCCAGTAGGACCAGTGCCTGATGCAACACCGAGTACAATACCTTGATACAAATAATTAAAGTTGCTGTTACTAACAGTGATACCCATTATTTCTGCCCCAGTGGCAATACCATAAGTGATATTTTCAAAAGAACAACAATCAAATGTTATATCTTGTGTGACAAGAGTGGGAGTACTTTCAAAACCCACTGCGGCAATGTCTGGCAACGGGGTTACATCGGCATTTTCAAGACGAGTTGATGTGATTGATCCAACGAAATTCACACTGTGGAACCAACATTGCTGAGCACGGTCTACAAGAAATAAACTTATATCATCGTCTGACTGAAAAGTCATGCTAGAAATTTCAATATTTCTAGGAGCAGTAGCACCGTTGGTGCCAATGTTTACGCCTGTTTGTTGGCGGCTATCGCCGTATTGGGCAAGTACTGACGCCGATCCCCCACTCATGTAAATAGTAGAGTGGTTTGCACCTTCGCCTACGAGTTTAGCATAGGTAGGGATAACAATGGTATCAGTAACAAGATAAGTGCCAGCAGGAAAAAACAAGCTTCTACGAATTTCTGAGTTGTTTTCGCGGCAATACAATTGATACAGAGCACGATTGATTGCGGCTGTATCATCAGTGACTCCATCGCCGGCTGCGCCAAAATCTCGAATTGATGCCTGATCATCTAGCTTGGCCTGCAAGGTGCGAATAACCGGATCAGTTGCAGTTGGTCCGGTTTGTGCCGCATACCCTACCACAGTATCTTCGTAGGTGTAATTGCTCAACACCACGATGTCTGAATTTTCAGTCAGTATCTCGGTATTGCCAACAACAGGGGCACCTTCTTGCAAAGTGCCGTTGCCGATATAGAGTCGTTGACTGTCTACTGCCCAGCCCAGTTCTGCACCAGCTAGTTGTGGTAGGTTTTCTTGTAAACCTTTACGGTTGGTTATTCTGGATACTTGTACTATAGCCACTTGGAATTCCTCGGTTGTTTCAGTATTTAGTTGGCCGAGTAGTACATTTCCACTCTGCGCAACCACTGATCATTCCAGTGTGAAAATTCAGTTTCTGTTACTTCAAATTCTTGATACTGTGGTGTATCGTATGTGCCATCTCCCAGCTGTTTGGGCTGTACGCACATTAAAATAACGCCATCCTTGATATCGGTGCCATGCATGTCATTGTGTGCGGCTGCATAGGCTGCAAGTTGTAGAAAATAGTCCTCAATCCACTCAAGCTTTTTGGGTTTGTTGGTTTGTTTAAAATCCATGATGGCAGGTCTACCCTTCCATACACCCACAAGATCTGTTGTGCCTGCATACAATCCCGAATAATAAACAGGGACTTCAGTTCCCCAATATTCGTCAACGTTTGCTAGTCCCTCAAGGATAACCTGAGCAGCCATGAACCATGAGGGGTGTGCAAAAGGGTTTCCGGGCAAGGGCTTCATTTCTTCAGTTAGAACATAATGCTCTAAATAAGAGTGCATGCGTGTGCCACGATTGGCAGCTTCAGTGACAATTTCTTGTGCCTTGGTTTCGCCTACTCGCTTTTTCCAGTTAGCAAGAGCCAGGCGTTTTTCTTCGGGTTTTGTGCGATCTAGAATGGTAGTAACGCTGGGCACCTTGGTACCATCGGGCAAACAGTAATGGCGCTTGCCTTCAATTGTGGCACGATCAAGGGGTGTATAATTGTACCGTGGAGTTATCATTAAATTCTAAAACTTTCTCCGCAACCGCAACGGTCACGTTCATTAGGGTTGCGAAATTCAAATCCTTCATTAAGGCCGTTACGCACAAAGTCAATAATCATGCCTTGAAGGTATGGGATATTTTTGGGGTCTATAAAAACTTTCACACCATTACTGTCATAATGATGTACTGACGGTAAGTTGGGATTGTCTACATATTCTAACACATAAGCAAGTCCCGAGCAACCAGTAGTTCGAACGCCAACTTGTATACCTAGTCCTGATCCACGTCTGGTTATTGCAGTTTTAATTTTGTGTGCGGCTGCGTCAGTGACTGATATCATGCGTGGTTTTTTCTATAGTCCTCAACCGCCGCTTTGATTGCATCTTCTGCAAGTATTGAGCAGTGAATTTTAACAGGGGGAAGGGCAAGTGCATCAGCAATAGTGCTATTTTTAATCGCTGCCGCTTCGTCAAGTGTCCGTCCTTTGACCCATTCAGTAACAAGCGAACTTGACGCAATCGCACTGCCACAACCATATGTTTTAAATCTTGCATCTGTGATTACTCCATCTTGTACTTTTATTTGTAACTTCATCACATCACCGCAGGCTGGCGCACCAACCATGCCAGTACCTACGCCTTGTTCGTCCTTGGCGAAGGTGCCCACATTGCGTGGGTTTTCATAATGGTCTACTACTTGTGTGCTATATGCCATGTGTATCTCTCTTAATATTGTACTATCTTTTTTAGTAAAGATCAATGACTTCTGGTGTGCTTGAATATTTATCGTTTATTCAAGACCTTTTCTGATGGATATAATTTTTTTGAATTCGTTCTTGGTAGGGCAAAATTTGCACTGTGGGATTGGGTTGTCTATTGTGGCCAAGAACTCTGCACCCTTTGCAGGGAAATCACCAACTGACAGTGGGGCATAAGAGTTAAGTAGCTCTCGATCCGAGTCTGAAATATCAAAATTGTGTTGCTCATCAAATTCTGGAAACAATGCAACAGGGCCACACTTGTACAACTTTCCACGTATGAAATGGTATGATTTGTTTTGTGCAATTGGACAGATGGCATGAGCATCTTCAGGCACACTAGAATGCAACCCGTACCGGCCATCGGGCAAAAACTTGATTGCACTGGGCATAAACTCATCTTGAATCCACACTGGGATCCAGGCACGATTAACGTCTCGTCCACTGCCCGGGGTGACGGTTGTGTTGCTGTCTAAAAACTCATAGTCAGCGCCATACCTGGTAGCTGGATGCCCTTTGGTCAATTTAAGAATTGGAGGTGTCATGAACTTCTCTAGGTCTTTTTCCAACTCCGGCAAATAGTTTTGATCGTGTAAACTAATACCCACCCAGTTGTTGGTTTCTGATACCAGCTTGTATAGGCCGCGCACATGATTGAGTCTTGTGCCATTTGTGAGGATTTGTACGTATTTCCCCCAGATTTTTTCTAGTCCATAGGCCCACTCTAGCACTGTGGGGTTCAGTAAAGGTTCGCCTCCCAAGATTACAATTTGATCAATGTCAATGTATTGAGCCCACTCTTTATACATTTCCTCGTAGTCGCTCCATTTCTGCCAACCACGGAAATCAAGATTGTTGAATCTGTTACAATCTTCACATGTGAGGTTACACACGTTTGTTATGTAGAATTCAACTTTGGGTATTTTGATCCGCTCTGGGATCATATTTTAACTGCTCGTTTGGCCATTTTGTTTACTGTGTCTCTGGCTTGATCAACAGACATAGTGTCAGCATCAACTGCCCCTGGTTCTTGGGCACCTTGAAAATACACTTTGCCACTCTTGGGATCAGCTGGATCAAGTTCTACGTTGGTAATAATATTACTTAGTGGGGGTAACAAACTTAGATCTTTAAGTTGCTGTCCGGTCATGCTGATGCCCATGTTGTTGGCCAAATCAAGAAAGGCAGCTAAGTCAAAGGTTTTATTTGCATTAGTTCCCTCGGCACGAGACAGCAAAAACTGACTCAATGCCATGACTTTCTGATTATTCAAGCCGCCAGTGGCAACTTCAAATATTTTCATTATCTACGCTCGCGACCCAGGTTAGCACCAATGTCTACTTCTTCCTCACCGTCATCGGTTGGCAATGTTGCATCAATGTCAAGGTCTGCATCAATATCAGCGCCGGCATCGGCACCTAGGTCTGCGCCAGGTGCTGGCATTGCGCCTGTGTCTGCGCCAGGAACTATTGGAGCCTGGCCAGTTAACACAGCCTGGGCGGCTTCTAGTTGTGTTTTACCTGATTGAACTGCACCCAACAATGTTGTTAGTGCGGCTGTTGCATCAGCTTGATATTTGGTAGCTTGTTCAATTCCCATGTCGTTGCGAATACTGTTGACCAAGGCAGGCATATCTTTAAATTGCATTTCAGAAATTTGTTCCATCATTTTCTGAATTTGATCAACCATGTCTTGTGCAGCCAATACAACTTGAGCTTGTTGCACTTCACTCTCGCTAATACGACGACGGCTTTCAGCCATGCCCATAGCAGGCTGACTAATTTGTTTTTGTATAGCACGTACCTGCTCTTGAGCGGCTCTGAGTTGGTCTTGCAGTTGTTTTTTGCGTTGTGCAATTTGCATACCCATTTGTGCTGGATTAACGGCAGGAGCGGCACCACCAGGTGCGGCGCCGGTGGCCAAAGCCCCGGGCATGGCTGCTACTTCACCAGCTTCGTTAAGTCGTGCTGTTAGTGCTTGTTCCATCATTACCAATTGCATGTACGCTGGGTTGCGTTCGCTCTTGTGGAACGAAGGTTGTGAGCGGTGCTCACTTAGCATGCCTTGCACCTTGGCCAACATGCCTTGTGCACGACGGGGACCAATTTGGTCAAAGTCAATGCGTCTACCGTGCTGATTTTCTATCACGCGGGCGATTTGTTTGGTTAGGCGTTTGGCGCCGAGTTCTTGCAAGTTCATCGTTGAATCCTCTTAGTTGAAAGTATTTAGCCAAATTAATGCATTTCGATAGTCGTTCTTGTGCATGGGTTAATTGTGCTTGTTTTTGTTCTAATTTATCACGTACTACTCTACGACGTTCACGGTCTTTTAAAGTATGTAATAATGCCTGTGATGCGGCTACATCGTTTGCCAATCTAATGGTGTCAAAATCAGCTATTTCTAAGTTGCGGGACAAGGTATAATTTTTATTTTTTTCAGCCACACACCAGCTAATTGCAGTTTTAATCGAGCTAAATTCGCGTATTTGTTCTTGCTTAACAGTTACTATAACTGCCAGGGGCTTTTTTAGAATCTCGTAAATACCAAATGCATGGTACACACCTGATTCCTGAAATATTGCATTTTGTTGGGCAATTTCAGCTTCTGCTTTAATCAAGCGGTTGAGTCGATCTAGTACAACAAGGTCTTTTGTCATTTAAGTACATAATGTGATACTAGCCATCCAACTGTGCCCAGTAGTACGCCAATTAAGCCTGACCCCCAGGTAACCAATTGATCGTTTCGTTTGTTGGCCATGTTTTGCACCATGCCGTGCAGTTCTTCAATCATTGATTTAAGACTACTAACATTGGTCTCTACTGTTTCCAGTTTGAGCTCTAGCATTTTGTAGCGTTCAGCGCACAATTCAACATGAGCCTCAAGACTCTTTTTTTCAATATCGGTAGTGTCCATGACGATTCCTTATAGATTATTTACCGTCAAACTATGTCAAACCAAATATTGGGATTGTTGCTTTGAGTCTCAAGTGTAGTGCCTGACGCGGCAGTTTCTTCAAGTCCTTGTATCATAGGCACACCCTCACAATCTTTTATTAGCAATCCCAAAGGATTATCATTTACAAATATAGTATCGGGGTTTAGTACGTCAAATTCAAAACTCCAGGTTTGAGTTTTTGCGTTGTACTCGGGCAAGGTGATGTTTTCTGGTAGTGTTCTTAAAGAAATAAGTTGGTTTAGTGTTTCCCAATTACGCTGTTGGTTCCTGGCACGAGTCCAGTGAGAAATATCTTTTACAACTTGACCATCAGTGGTATGAAATGGCACCTGTGATTCTTTAAACTGGCTGCGGATTCCCGTGGCAGTTATATCAAATATAGTGTAACATTTGATTCGAATTGGCATTATGCTAGTGTGATTCTGCTGTTTGCACTCAAAACATAACGTTCACGTTGTCCTCGATAAGGCAAAGCCGAGTGTTGAATCCAACTTGGAAATAATATCATCATTCCTGGCTCAGCCAAGATGTCTATACTATTATCACGTGTCACGTACAATGTGCCTGCATCAGTATGCATGGTATTATTGGGGTTGTAAAAACGATTCATGCCGTTTTTTGTTGTGCCGTCCATGTCCCCACAATCAAGATAGTAAATGCAACTCCAGGTGCTGTTGGGGTGTATGTGCATGTCGTGGTAGCCGCCGTCGCGTGTGATATGACACCATGATTCATGCAATTCAATCTGAACATTTGTACCAGGTGGCCAGTGACGTTTGTTGGCATCATGACTGGCTTTGAACATACAGGCTTTTACCCAATCGGCCCAGGCCAGCACAGCAGGATTGTCGTATTTGACAAAATCAAATCCGCTCTCGTACAGTCCTTTCTTAGCATCAGGTGCGACGTTGCTAACGTAATTGCGTTGTTCAAGATCCTGGCAAACTGCCTTGAGTTCTTGTGCATGAGTTTTGTGTTCAGCCCAGTCAAAGTTGTAGAACATTGTGGGCCATAGTGGCATTGGTTGCATAGTGTGAGTATTTAACAGCCAAAGAAAAACCCTGGAATAAATCCAGGGTTCTAATTGAGTTTAAATCAATTAAGCTAGTTTGAAGCCAGCAGTTGTAACGTCTGTACCAGTAACGTTAACACCTGTTACGGTGCCATCGCTGGCTGTGATTTGAACGTTGCCAAGTGCACGGAGGCTAGCTTGCAATGTAGTTGTAGTCCAGGCAGCTTGTGGATACACACCAATGCTGATCTGACCAGAGCTGTCAGCTTCAACTTGATACATAGCAACTGTAGCTGTGTTTTGGATGTTTTGCATTAGTTGGTTAACAACACCAGGAGTGAAAACACCACCTGAGTATGAACCCAGTTGTGTTGTCAAATCGATGTTCTGATTGGAACCGTTCTGAACAATAATCTTGAAGTAATCAAGCTTGGGGCCAGCCATCTGCACCAAGGCAGCTGAGCTGATTGTACCAGTTTGTGAACCGTTGTTAACGTCTAACGCAAATACTGGTTGCGAATCACCATTGAAGGGTGGAAAATATGCCATTTTAAAAATCTCCTAAGTTAGTGGCCTTTCTGGGCCTACTTTTATTTAGTCGATTGACAAAAATCACTGTGGTTGAGGATTATTTCTAGCACGATTTTGTGCGGCAAAAGCATCTGAACTAAAGCGTCCCACTGCTTTGCTGTAGCCTGCAGGGGTGGCCATGACCCAGCCTTCTTGTCCTGGATGCTGTGCATCTAGCTGACCGCGGATGCCTTCTTTGATGTCGTGCAGTAGTAAAAATGCTTCAAATGCGGCTGTCATCCCAGCTTGTCGCTGTGGGTCATTTACATAGTTGGCAATGTTGTTGTATTTGCTGGCAGTCACTTTGCCCTGCAACCATTTACCAAATTCAGGCAGTAGTGTTTGTGGATTCAGACGTTGTCCCACTTTGGTGTTAACATAGTCTACACAAAGTTTAGCTAGGTCAGCAATCTTGGCATCACGCATGGCAGCAGGGTCAAACAAACGGTTAATATTGGTGCCCTGTGTGGCCACAATGTTTTGTAACTGTTTGACCTTGCCAGCATCGGGTACAATAGAACTTGGTACACTTGTTGCAGGATCAGCTAGTAACAAGCCCGGAACAGGATTAAATTCAACACCTCTAAGTGGCTCACGTGGTGCGTTTTGATCTGCATACATGGTGTGCATGGCCACTCCCACTCGACTTGCACCAATACGTTTGCCCAGTGCGCTGTTTACAGGAATTTTATATGTGACTGTGTTGGGAGTAAACACATACCGCCCGTTTTCCACAGGTGGTGTATCCATGTACAATAAGTCACCTTTAACATATCCACGGAAATCCCGGGGCAAGGCGGCATTTAACATGGGCCACAGTTGAGTATAGATAGGTGCTAGTTGTTCAACACGATTGCCTGCTTTGCCCTTGGCCACAGCACTAGCATCACGTTGCGCCATGTTTCGAGTAATAGCATCGGGGCTAGTAAACAATCCGTCGTAGCCCTTGGCATCAAATCCTGATCCGTCTGTGAGCACAAACTCACCTGTTGTAGGCTTGCGGCCAAATATGATAGCAGGCTTACCGTCCCATTTCACAGTTGTAGTTTCGCCGGGCGCGGCAGCAGCCTGTTGCACAATGTTTAGTGCCTGCTGAATGCCTGCTGTGCCATTGCGGAATACCATGTCTTCCAGGTGCTCAATACCCTTGGCTTGCCCGCCTACTCCAGCTTGTTCAGCTTCTACAAGTGGTCGCATGCCTTGGTTCACAATGCGGTCACGTAGTCGAGCCAAGAAGTTGACTTCGTTGTACTCTATGTACAAGCTTTCTTTAACCTGCCCGGGCTCTTGTAAACCTTCACGAGCCAAGTATTCGCGGAAGTCTGCTAGTTTAGCATCACGCTGTGGATCTTTTGCTAGAGCTTGATAAATTGTTTCTACATTCTTTAAATCATTGCGATCATGCCCAGGGCCTAGTAATGCATTAGCCACGTAGTCGGGGTCCATGCCCCCGTTGACCAATTGGTTCGTAGTACGACTCAACATGCCGTTGGCACCAACTTTAAGCCCTTGTGATTTAGCAATTGAACTCATTAAAATGTTTCTGTACACACCTTTGTAGTTGCTGTCTGTTCCGCCAGCATAAAAGAATGTGCCCCAATCCAGGTTAGGGAAAAACATAAAGTCCGTTTGTACATAGCCATTTTTGGGATCGCCAGCAATGGGTGTCTTAAAGTGTACTTCGCCTTTTTTAACTACCCATTCACGTGGATCTTGTCCTTGGCTTTGTATGTATTGTGACAGCTTGGCCGCAACTTGATCTTTGTTGACATCGTTTAAATCAACAGCCATGTCTAGGTCACCTGAGCTGGCAGCTCGACCAGTGGATCCCAGCCAGCGATCCTGTGGAAATTTGATACCTGTTACTTTTTCCAACCAGGCTGCAGTAGCAGGTACGTCGGCCTTGTTGATACGCTGTGTTAAGGGTTGTCCTTGGGCATCTTTAAATACATTGCCGCCTTCATTAATCTGCATCTGTGCGCCTTACTGATCTTACAAACTTACTTGGGTCCCGGTCACGAATGGCGTTTAGCAATTTTCTTGTTAGGTTTTCTGCTTGGTCCGGTGGGTAATTAGATTCAATTTGTTCAATCAAACGAATAGCACCTGCAATAACATTGCTTGCACGACTTTCAATGATGTACCGACGGTCGTGATCAGGATGTCTTTCTGAATAGATTGACTCTAGTTCTTCTAAGATGCTCCGTGTTTTTTTCTGCATAATTGTTTGATTTTTATTTATTTAGTGAAATGGTACCTATAAGTATTGGGATGGACAACGCCTTCCCCCAACCTTACCACAGTCAATTTGATTTGCGTGGCGAGTCTATGACATGTTACGGCTCTGATTTTAGAAATATCATTGATTATACGTTCAACAATCAAGGTTATCGATCCTTGGAAGATTTTGAAATAACCGACAAAGATCCATTATTGGTATGTTTAGGTAGCAGTATTGCTACCGGGCACGGACTTGAATTATCACAATCATTCTCAAGTATTATAGCACAAAAGTTCAACAAAAAGCTATGGAATCTAGGCCAAGGATGTTTTAGATCCAGTAATCAAACCATGCTGGAACAAGTGGAATTTTTGGTCACTACAGATCTAAACATAGATTATTGGGTGATACAATTCACGCATATAAATCGCCAGGGCAATCGATCCAACAGCTATGTTGAACTAGACAATGAAATTTGTATCAAAAACTTTTGTGACATACTAAACAAAATAACTCGGTTGTTAGCAGGTAAAAAATGGTGTTGGCTGTTAACTGATTGGAGTGGCAGTAAGTTTCCGAATTGGGTAACCAGCCACCCCAATAAAATTGCCATAGACCCCGACAGCGTGGATTTTGTCCCTGTAGCAGGCTACGAGCACTTGGCACCGGGCGACCATGCAATTCGAATGTTAAGGGTGCACCCCGGTCCAGAGTGGAATTTAGTTATTGCCAATCAGATTATCAACTACTTTGATATGCATGCTACTATTAGTGGCACTTATTGGCGTAACAAGCAAGTGGGCAATACCGATGTGTTACTTGCACAAGAAGTAGCTTGTGTTAATTTTTTAAAAAAATACCAAAATTTAACATGGTGTTGGCAAGGGTTTTCGGATAATTTTTTTAATTACTGCAACAAAAAGTTTGTAATAAACAACACTGATTACACTGGAGTGATAATCATCAACAGCCTGATAGGGGTAACACCACGACACTTTGTTGAGTATGTTGATTCTTTGTTGCATGACAATGTTCAAGCAGTTTATTTGGCTATAAATCGTTACGAGTTTATCCCAACTAATGACTTAAACATTAACTATCACGATGACCTAGGACAAAGTATTCGGCAGATAGTACAACATATTTCAAAACCGTTTCAACCTCTAGCATGGGACTGCCCAGAAATCAATGGGAATCATTTTGTGGGTATGCATGGACTAGATATTTTTGTTTATGAGCGTAATTAATCACTATAGCCAACTTGACATACACTCGTTGCAACAAACAAGATTGTATGCACAAGGGCATCCGTTGATCAAACTCTGGCGTATGAAAAGAAGAAACATTGCGTTTACTGAGCCTTCCTGGGCCACTATGATCGATCAGGAACTAGATGGTGACTTTGTTTCTATCAACAGTGCTGGGTGGTATTTTGCCAACAATGCCAGGCATTGTATTGCAGTAGAGTCAAATCCGTTAAGCAAAAACTTTTGGACTGATGTACATATTGAGCATGATATCATGACATGGCATCCCACTTATCTTGGGCCGCAGACCGTGTTGGCATATTTCTCAGATGAACATCGTTACTGTACCATGGACGAGTTTGTGGGCTTTTGCGAACTTTGGTTGCAGTATCATCCCAAGCTTGTGATTGGGCTAGATCCTACAAAACTCAAATTCAATTATTTAAAATTTGATTTTGTTGATCACTTGTGTCAACGGCTACCATCAGCACATGTCAACACGCTCAGTTGTAAAGATTTTCATTTGTTGTTTACTATTGTAAAATTATGAAAACGTTAATCTGGTTTCGAGAAGGCCTAAGCGGCCATTATTTTAAATCTCTAGTAGATGATCAACCAACTGTTGTGTCATTCAGAATTGATCCTTGGTGGCCTGGGTTGTATGATGCACCGCCAGTGGTTGATCCAACAATTAACTGTGTTTGCCTCCACCCTATTCCTAATTTTGATACATCGGCATTTCAAACAGTTGTTACTATATTAGCACATGACAAAATTTATCATGCTGCCTACAATGTGTTTTATAAAAAACTCTTGGTAGAACACCAGTTAACCGAAGAACACAAAAATTGGCAACTTAACCCAGTTGCTTGGTATGATCGGGCCTACTATAACATACAAGAATATGTTGGCCTGTTTCAGCAAGATACCGTAAACAATACCATGCTAAATGTAATAAACTTTGATCATATACTACAAGAAGAATACATTGAATCAGTTTTTAAACAGTATTTCAACCGTGCCATGAGTGACAACATGAGGTCTATTGTTGCCCGCTATCGAGAACAACAACTTGGTATTGAATTACCTCTTGCAGGTACTGAAATGTCAGACATTGTGTCTACTATTCCTGATCAATATTTTGCACAAGCCCCTTGGTTTGCTGCCTATTGTATATACAAATACGAACACAATAACAAATTGGCCGAGACTGACCGGTTGTGGAGTATTGATTCTATTGAGCGTCCAATAGACAAGGAATTTTTACTGCAAATTGCTACTCAATACAACAGCTAGGATTGTTTGATCTGTCCCAACAATTGTTTCAACTTGGCACTTTGTATGTCTGCTGTAACCTTGGGTGCTTGCTCCCAAGCCGGGGTTCCTGTAGGCCGTTCCCATTTGGCGTTGGTATTACCTTCAACTTCATCAGCAGAGCGGGCTTGGCTTTTGGCCTTGATTGACTCCATAATTGAGCTGGTGGGTGCTCGAGATCCGTTACCTTCATCGCCGCCTTCATCAGTAATACGCATGGTTTCAATGTTATACTCCAAATCAATTTTTTGACCAACGCCGGTCGAGCTTCGAGATTTCATACAT
>Ga0114978_10000695_pt1 | contig 28436 bp, 69 predicted proteins | sample S_140212_EF_Meta_FD_87027 | JGI IMG/M metagenome (GOLD analysis project Ga0114978, IMG submission 87027) | Freshwater microbial communities from Lake Simoncouche, Canada to study carbon cycling - S_140212_EF_MetaG | ecosystem: Environmental > Aquatic > Freshwater > Lake | place: Lake...
AATTGTTCCATCTGCAATCATTGTGCTTGTAACAGTTCCAGTATCTCCAATAGTTACAAAGTTAGAGTCTGAAAGTGCAGCATTAAATTCTGCAGTAGTTCCAGTTACTGTGTTTGTTGCTAGCGATATTGACTTGTTTGAAAATGTGTTTGTTGAAGATGCACTAACTGTAATATCTGAAGTAAGTGCTACTGTACCAGTTGCATCTGGAAGTGTAATTGTACGATCTGCTGTAGGGTCTACGACTGTAATCGTAGTTTCAAAAGCATCCGCAGTTGCACCCTCAAAAGTAATTTCTGTTTGGAAAACACCGACGGCTGCTGGATCTGCCCACTGAACTCCATATGTAGCACCTGATGCTGCTGTAAGAACTTGACCATTTGTGCCAACGCCTAAACGAGCTACTGCATCATCTGCACTACCTACAATTAAGTCACCCTTGGCGTCAACGACGCCTGCCGTTACTACATTTTTTCCGTTTACGGTAGCTGTTGATCCTTCAACAACTAATCCATTTTTAACTCTAAAATTCTTATCCACTGTTGCCATTTGTTGCTCCTTTTACTGCTATATTTTTAATGCCGTTCTGTAATACCTTGCTGTTACTGCAGTAGAAACTGGAGTTACACATAAACCTATTATACCGCTATTCTTTTCAAATGTAACTGTAGCCAAAGAATCATTTGTGTTTGATATGATATTGGATTCTGAAATGTTTATGTCGGAACCTGCTTGCAATACTGAGATGTCTGAAGAATAGTAATATGGTCCTCTTGAAATCTGTAGAACATATTTAACTGTTCTGTAAACTGTAGAATCAAATGAGTCTACCGTTGTTTTGTTTTCAATTCCTGCTATAGTTAGATTGTTATTGCCTTCTAGTCCAAATATGGTTTCCGTAGCAGTAGTCAAATCTCCTATGTTGGAAACTTGTCCTTCTAGAGTTGATATTTTGTAATCTAAAGAGTTAATGTTGGCAGAGCCGTTAACTCCTATCTTTACTTGCAGAGCTTCTATAGCATCATTAGCATTAGAATGCTGTTGAGCATGACCAGTTAACTCATCCGTAGAATTAGGATTAGTTAAGTTATCAAGGCTTGTTGGAAAATTTGTTGTCATTTTTACCTCTAAGGTACTGCTTGCTTACATCTCTAATTATACTGTATTATTTTTATAATGTTCCGCCATCAAACAAATCTAAGTCTTGCGATAAAGGATTTGTTAGGGTATCTGATGGAACTCCTCCATCCATTCCTATGATAATTGGAAGTGGAGTAGATGGTGTATTATTTGTTGAATTAATGTCTTGGAATGTTACTGGATTTTCTATATCAATACTATGGACATTCCCATCATAAGTATGAGTGTGCATATAAAATGGAGTTGGATCTGTATTAGATGATATTGTTACCCAGGTAGTTCCGTTATGAATTTTTAAGGCTTTATCTGTTGTATTAAAAAACACATCGCCTAACAACCCCGAAGGGTCGGTAGCAAGTGTAGTTAAGTTAAGTAAAGACTTAAATTTTCTTGACATTTTATCCTACAATAACAACTCTATATTCACCAGAAGACGGAGCTACGGCAAATTTAATTGTAACTACTGAATCTGATGTGTGTTGAACATCTGCTTCTATTTGATTGTAGTCTGCGTTAGTTTCAAACACCTGTACTGTAACATCTTTGGTTGCTAGATTGTGGGTTACTGTATAAGTTGTAGCTGTTCCGTCACCAATTGTTGTTGCGTATTTTCTAGCAATATTATGGTAACTTCCACCAACTTGACCAATCTGCCAAACATCAGATGTCTCATTCCAAAGAATTTCAGCATCAGCTGAAGTGCCACGCTCTACAAGAATGCCAGCATCAGCTGTTGGAGCTCCTGTTGCATTGCTATTTAGCTTAACCTTATTGTCTTCAATATTAATTTGTGTTGTATTTACAGAGTTTACTGTTCCTATTACATTAAGGTTTCCACCTACCTGTAAATTACCAGTAATTTCAACATTGTCTGGGAGGCCAATTGTAACTGCTGAATTTTCTGAGCCAGAACCTGAAACTTCAATTTCATTTGCTGTGCCAGCAATTGTTGCAACATAATTACCAGTTGTATCTGTACCAAGAGCTACTGAGTTTGGCTGAATTGTAGTTGATATTGTTACATCGCCTAAATTGGTCATTGTTGCAGATCCGCTTACATCTCCTGAAAGTGTAATTACTGGATCTTTATTAAGAGATACGGCTCCTGCTGTAACTGTAAAATCTGTTGCGTTAAATGAGGCAACACCCTTATTGCTAGATGTTGCATCTTCTGCAGATACAGTAATTGTATTATTTGTTACTGCTACATCAATTCCTTCTCCGCCAGATACTGTAAGTGTATCTGTAAGTAGATCAACTGTGTCTGTTCCTGTATCTCCAGCAATTGAAAGATTTGTTGCTACGCTTACGGTTCCTGCAGCAGTTAAACGACCTTGAGCGTCTACTGTAAATGTAGGAATTGCTGTTGTTGAACCATACGAGCCTGCTGTTACGGCAGTATCGTTTAATCTTATAGTGTGACTTCCAGATGGATCATTATATGTTGCTGTTAATCCAGTTCCTGCTACTACTGTTGAACCAATAACGTCTTGAATAACTTCTGTAGATCCAGATGCTGGAGTCCACTCTGTTCCGTTATAGAAAAACAGAACATTTGAAACATTGTTATAGTAAAGTTGACCAGTGACTGGACTTGATGGTGCTGAAGCTAAATTTTGAATTCTTGCATTTAGCAACTCATTTTTATTAAGGTCTAAACTGACCGCATACTTTCTTGCCATTTTTTCTTCTCCTTTTTAAGACAGATGTGCTGTCCCTGAAAATGGTTGAGCCATTGTCAGTGTAATTTGATTTGTGTTATTATAATCTATACCAGTTTCTAGTATATCTCCTGCGCTTGTTTTTACTGTTACGTTAGGGTAAAAACCAAGGTTATGCAATATTACAACACTATATACAATTGGTGCAATATCTGTCTTAGTTATTTGTGCTAGTTCCCAAGAATACCTAAATGCGTAATCTGCTCCTGCTGCCGATAATCCTATAATTGTAGCGCCTGTCCAATTTAAATCATTAAGTTTTGGACCGTAGAATTCATGAGTTGTGTTATTAACATAAAAATCTCCAGTAAGGCCAAGGTTACTTGACGGAACACCAGATCCGTTTAAAATGGTTTTACCTCTTGGTCCTTGTGGACCAGGAGATGAAACTGTTACTTCATTTAATGTTTGTCTAACTACTACGGATTCAGCCATTATATAGTTACCGATCTACTGAGAGTCATAAAACCCTCTAGGAGTTTTATTTTGTTCCCGTTAGAATCGATAACCATAATGTCATATGAAGATTTTGGATAAAAGAGTTTGTTTGTTTGAGTTGGAGTAAGAGTTACAGTTAATTTTCCAAGTGGTCCATTTATTACAATACCCCCGCTTGGAGATGTTAAAGTTACTGCTAACTTACTTCCACCTTTTGTATCACGTATCTGCATTTTTGCGGATGCGCCAGTAAGATCAATTGCGTTGTTACTTGAATCTTTATATTCTGCTATAAAGGTAAAAGTTGCGTTTTGATCTACTTCAAAGTTCTTTTGTCCTGCCATTTGCCATAGTCTCCTAAATAGGAATACTCCTGTACTAATTTTAGCACAGGAGTATTTCTAATCTAAGACAGGATTTATTTCTTCTTAAAACCAAATTCTTGGTTTGAAGGGCTAAGAGCTTTTAAGATAACTGGAGCAACAGCTGCTACTCCACCCAGTAAAAGGTCTCTTGGATTCGTATTCCCAGTCATGTATAGAGCAATTGCTGCAGAAAGAAATGCACGAGCATAAGTTCCTAGAGCTGCTAAGATTTGTTCTGTCATTGTTACCTTACCATCCTTGTTTAAATCGGCTTTTTCAAATTTAGCCATTTTAATCATCTCCTCTTGGGCGGGTGCCCAGGAATTTTGGGAATCTCCCAATACTATATTCTACCACTAACCAGATATATCTACAATCTCACAATTGCCATCTGAGCTACACGCTAAAGTTTGAGTTCCAGAAGTTCCATCCTCTGTTTCGTAAAAAGACAAATCTTCCCAACGAATAGTCTTTGGCATACGAGATAACAAATCGTTATACTCCTGTTCTGTAGTTTCTTGATATGGCGCTTGTTTATATGTGTGATCTGAATGAGGTAAGAACGAAATTCCTGATACCTCATCAAAATGCTTATATACCCAAGCTCCCACTTCCATCCACTCATCTTCTTTTACAGAAACTGTAATTGATGGCTTATGTTCACACCAAGCACGTTGATAAACCAACCAAGTATTAAGATGTTCAATAGCGGTTAAATCATTTCTAAGAATTGCACCTTCTGGAGCTTTTACTGGAAATGAAAATACATAAGTATCGTTTGGTTTCATTACATCATCTTCTACAGGAATTCCAACTTCTTTTAAGAAAGTTGAAATTGGATCTTTTTTATCTCCACGTACCGTGCGAGTATAATATTGTGAATGCCATGGATGCATTCCTGAGCTAACCCCGACCAATTGAGATACTGTGCCTGATGGCTTAACGCATGTTACTGCGGCTGAAGCGGGAATCCCAATTTTCCCTGCTTCTGCAATATTTGTATTTACTGCTTTTTCTCTTAAATCAGATAAAACTTTTTCTAGTTTATCAAGACCTTCTTTTCCAGAAAAAAACTTGTGTCCAAATTGTCCTGTTAAAGAAACTCCTAGCAGACGTTCTTCTTCTGTATTATCTTTCCAAATTTTACGAAGATATTTAAAATCAGTTAATGTTGCTTGCCATGTTCCAAGAATAGTTGCAAGTCTGACCTTATCTTCAACATCTTTAATTGTATCTTTTTCACGTAATACGACTTCTGAAAGATTACAAAACTGATAGGGACGTAAAATAATTTCTGAGCACGGATTTGTTCCATAATGTATTTCTGAGCTTCTGCGACCATACTTTGCAGCTTGTGCTTGCGCTGCTGCCACATTATAGATTCCACGCTCACCCGATTTTGAGTCATAAAGAGATTTCCATTCTGCAATAAATTGCTCCATGTCTGGCTTACGAGAATAAGCAACAGAATTATTAGAAAGTGCACGTTGAGCATTATGTTCCCACCAATTACCTGATTTGGCTTGAGCCATTTCAATATCGTTAATATTTGAAAGAGAAATCATAGCTGATCTACGAACTCCGCCAACAACTACAATTTCTCCAATCTTGCACATGATATCATGAGCTTCAATTGGTTTTAATTGACGACCAACCGCAGATTTAAACTTTGCAATTGTAAAATCAAAAAGATTTACTAATGGCTGTGGACCAGATGAACGACCACCCATTGTTTTGAGACGAGCACCTGATGGGCGTAATTTACTTACATCAATTGCTGGAATTTGTCCTGACCAGAGAAGAGCCAAAAGTTCACGATAAGCTTTTGCCCAACCGTTCTTTGAATCTTCCACCATAATAACTGTATTAGATTTTTCTAGTGTATCTGGGACGGCAGGAAGCTTATTAACATATTTATATTCAACAGAAAATCCAACTCCTGTCCCGCACATAAGAATATACATTGTTTCATCAAATGATCTTGGAGAATCTACTGGAACAAAAGAGCAATTATACCCTGCCACATGATCTCTATCTAATGCTGCTCCAGCAGTCATGACTGATCTCATTGATGGCATAACATTACGATTAAAGACTGCAGATTTAATTTCTTCAACAATTTTTTTATCAGGGATATAAGAATGTTCTTTTTCTAGATGACCAAGCATAAAAGTAAAGTATCTATCTACTGTTTCTCCCCAGGTTTCACGACGATTTTCTTCTGGCATCCATCTTGCATATCTAGACAACGCAATAAAATTTTCATAAGGGTTTTCAATAGTTCTTGACATAATATACCTGTTTCTCCGCCTTGCGGTTGTTTAATTTTTGAGTGAAATCCTAGTGTATCAAACTTTATTTAAATGGGGAAGTCACTTTGAGAATTTTTTAAAAATATGACTAAAAGATTTATTAGTCAACTGATCCCAATTGTAATCGTTGTGTATTTTAGTTGACTGGGCGTAATAATAACCAGAATATGCTTTAAAATTATTTGCAACCTCAACCATTTGTTTAGACAAATCAAAAATGTCTGGCTCAAAAATTTTTCCTTCATGTGGGAAAGGCCAAGGTGAATCTACAAGTGTTGATTTAATTTTTAGTGGACCAAGATAATTCTCGTAATGTGCCCAACCACTAGTACAAATTGTTGGCATGCCAGTTGCTAAAGCTTGAAGCGGAATAAAACCAAATCCTTCTCCGTAGCTTGGATAAACTAAAACATCGTGATCATGATAAAGTTTAACTAATTGATTTTCATCAATATCATCTGTTATCATCTTAATATTGCTATACATATGATGGGGTAAACCAATAATGTTTCTATCTATATAGTTATCATATATTCTAGTAGTATTACTGTTATGTGCTTTAATAGTTAAAGAATAACGAGGATCATTTCCAAATAAAGATACAAATGCATCTACTACCATCTGTCCCGCTTTTCTTGGGGCGGGTTCTCCAATATGTAAAAATTTTATAATATCAGATTCTTGACGTTTCTTAGGTTTCCACACAGGATCTATGCCATGAGGATAAACTTTAACATCTTTAAATCCATTATCTTCAAATACATTTGCACACCAATCTGAAGTTGTCCATATTTCATCACAAGCATCTAAATATGGAGTCCAAGTCTTTGGTATAGATGTAGACTCCCATGGAGTATAAGCAATTTGATATTGATTTCTATGTAATTTATAAAATAAGGGTTGAGAAAAATTTAATTGAACTGAAGCTTTAGACATCTGAAAAGGAACAACATGTCCTAAATTAGTTAGTGATTTAACTATTTTTTCCGCAGCGTGACCGTATCCATTGTTGGATCTAAGGTTCACCATAGGTGTAGAAAATGATATTTCCATGATTTCTTTCCAGTTGACTGACTTGACAGTAACTTACGGCCAATGTTATGATTATAGTTCGTTATCTCTAAAGGAGGAAATGCCAATGGAGAATATAAAACAAAGTCTTAGTGACTTGGTACATAGTGCCACTGCAATAGTAATGATAACATTATTTCTATTTTCAGTAAACCCCACTACGGCTGAAAAAGCAAAGGCTTCGATGAAAACTGAAGTCCAATTAAAGCAAGAAAAGTTGCACAAACTAAGTACAAAGAAGTACACGGAATGGCAACAACTTGCAGACAAAGATTTGATATTCATTTTAGAGTCTGTAGGTTTTCAAGGTCTGAGTCTTAAGAAAGCTTGGGCTATAGCAAAAAGGGAGTCTAATGGACGACCACTTGCATATAACGGAGATAGGAAGACTGGAGATAGTTCCTACGGAATTTTTCAGATCAATATGTTAGGGCAACTTGGCATAGATAGAAAAGAAAAATTTGATCTAGTATCGAACAAACAACTGTTCAACCCAGTAACAAACGCAGAGATAACGTACTATATGACCAAAGGCGGAACTAATTGGTCAGCTTGGAAGGGTATAACCCCAAGAGCACAGAAATGGTTAGAGCAATTCCCTAATGAGTAAAGAGGAATAATGCAAAAGATACAATACGTATCAAAATATGTAGCCCTTTCAGAAGAGGGTCTTGTTCCAAGGTTAGAATGCCCCATGGATCAAGGCTCTCTTCTACCCAACCAGGATGTGGAAGATAATATATTTTTGTATTGCCTATCGTGTGATTTTAATAAAACGGTAGGATTTAAGTATTATGATCAATTAGTTAAACATGTAAAAGAGGTAGAAAATGGATCATGAGTGTGCTTGTGGTAATTGCAACTGTAAATCATTTGTAGACACCCAAATGAATGAATCAGTATTGATTAATGTAACAGATAACATGGGTCGAGTAATTTTTTGGGAAGATATAGGTAGACCAATTGGAGAATGAAACAACTAATCTAGAAGATAACCTACCAATGGTCAACTATATTATGCTTCACAGAATATATGATATGTTAGCATTAATAGCAAATCATTTGGCAGATCCAGAAGAAGTGGCTAAAATGGTTAGCTATCATGAACAAGGGTTCCTTCTTGGTCCAGTCCCGTCTTATTCTCCTTCAGAAGAAAATGCTTGACATTGAATAACAGATAATCTACAATAAATTTGTATGGGTCGTAGCATCCCACATGTTCCCCATACATTGCATCGTAAGGTGCCAGAGCCCAATTGGATCCGCCTCCGATTGGGTTTTCTGTTTGTATAAATAAATTTAAGCATACAGTGCGAAATTGAAAGTGCGAAAATAGTGCCTCGGCGGTAGAAGACCCCCTTGACAATTTTGAGCATAAAATGCTAATATAGTCTTATGACTAAAGAAGATGCAATTGGAATTATGATGGAATCTATCAATGCTGACAATAAACAACTATGCTTAGATATGGGCATGTCTGAAGAAGATGCAATTAAAAATATTGAAAATAGTCAAAAATCATTATTTTTTATAATGGGGAATATTTACGATAAGTTAGTTGACGCTAAAATAATTGCTTAATGCTATAATTGTTTAATGGGCAGAAATCATTTCTCTAAAGTATTTCACTCACCTTATTTTCAATCTCAATACTATAAGGAAGAAACCCCTGGCGGAAAATTAGAAACTAAAGTAGAAAACTTTTTAAAAAAGATAATAGCTCCCATTAAGAAACTTACCCCTAAGAAGCCTTCTGAAGGCAATTAGAGCCAACTTTAGCTAGATATGGTACCCCAAGGTACAACATAGCTTCAAAAGGGCGGGAAATCCAAATATGATACAATGATATTATGGATACACTTACAGACAAATGCTACTTCTGCGATAATACAGCAGAATATAACGATATAGCCAAGGTAGAAGGAAATGGTTATGTTATTTCTAGTGTATGTAAGAAACATTTAATAATGGGACTATCTTCTTAAGCTGGTCCACCAGGTCTCGATCCTGGGACATTCGCATTAACAGTGCGACGCTCTACCAACTGAGCTATGGACCAATATTTTTTATATTCCCGCGAAATTGTAGGGATAGTGAGATTTGAACTCACAGTCGTTTGTATATAAGACAAATGCTTTAACCATTAAGCTACATCCCCTTGGGATTAGCCTATTATATATGCTATAGTGCCCATTAAAAAAACTATAATAGTTACTATGGCTATTGCAATTATCGTATTCATATATTTATTGTACTCTCTAATAATATTCTAGTCAACTAAGATATCATAGTCTCTGAAGAATATAACCATATTAATTCTTTCTCCAGATGTTACTTCTCTAACTCCGTGTAAATTTTCTTCGTTTCCTCTAAAATAAATTAATGATCCTGGAGGAGTTTTTAACTCTATGTCTTTGTGCTTAAAATATAATTCTCCACCACCATAATTATCGTTTAGCATTAGTAATGCACTATAGTGTTTTTCATTTTTAAATTTACCGTCATAATTTACATCATCATCATCGTTGTGAGCATGAGTAAATGCTCCTGGCTTTAGTGTTTGAGCAAATATTCTTTTGAAGCCAAGTGTTCCTTCAATTTTGTAGTTACTTCTAAATTCCGCCTCAACTTTATCTAAAATATATTTAACTATTTTTTTAATATCTGGATATTCATTTAAAGATTCTAGTTCTAAATCTCCTGAGCCCCAGTGAAAATTGTTATTAGAATCTATGGCAGATATATGCCCATCATAAGTTTTAAAATGAGTAATTAATTTTTCAACTTCTTCTTTAGAAATTAGATTGTAAATAGTAGCTATTGTCATATATAAATTATATCAGTATATATATTCTAGTCAACTGCTTTATATATTATAAATATTTATTTTCTTTATAATGATAACTTCCAGAATTTTTGCATACAACCCCTATACCCCTAAATGATTTCTTTAAGGTTCCCCGAAATTGTCCATTTATAAGATAGCAATTCATCGGTTAGAGCTGTAGCTTTTATCTGAAAGAATTTAACTTCCGTCATCATCGCACTTGGAGTTTAACCCCTTGATATTATCTCCGAAAACTGTCCAAGGTAATTATTATAACATTCCAAAAATTGATTGGTCAAGCTTTGCAAGATTTTTTATGATTTGATAGCGTCATATGGGCAAAGGTAGATCTTACTTCTAGTTCCCGCCCACATATATCACATTTAACAGTTCTAATTGAGGCCATACCTGAAGTATATATGATCCATATATTCTAGTCAACTGCTTTTTTAGAATATCACAAAATGTTAATATATATTTTTCTTGTATGATACAGTATAAAATCAAATTCGGACATTTCGGATAGACCGCACATATTGACCATGAATGTGGTGCTTATCACACAATTATTTTGGTCAATGTCCGATTTGTATGCTTTTTGAATTTGATTTTGTCAGACCCTTAGAATATTATTTAATTATTAGATAAACGAAAGGTTAAAAAATGACTATCAGAATGACAGAGGATAGAGGAATCACTATTCATGCTAACGAATACAAGACATGCGCTAAGTGTGGCTACCATGTCTACTACACACATGACTCAGAAAATTGTGATTGGAAACACATCTAGTCTTAGGGCGTGTCGCTCTAAAATGTCAGCCCACTAGGCTACAATTCCTACTATAACTACTAACGAAAGAATAAAAAAATGATTACAGAAAATACAATTTACTCAACAGATGAAATCTGCTGGGCTGTAAAAAATGATGACAGTTGCGACGGGTTTGGTTGCGCTCCATGCTCAATCGAATTTGACGGATACTTTACACCAATCTTCCGCATAATCTAACTAAGGAGAATAACTAATGTCATATGTTTACTCATACGCTACTAATAGCGTTAATAAGTACGAGTCTATTCAGACCGCCGTCGCAGACCAATACATTTACCTAGATGAGTCAGACACTATCGAATTGTTTGACCCGCTAGGCGATCAAGAATTAACAGATGAGCAAGTATCCCTACTAATGAGCGAGGCAATCTAATGACTATCACATACTCACTTTGGCAAGGTAGCCAATTACTAAGCGTTGGCAATAAGGCAAGCAACGCACAAGATATCTTAGCGGTTATTACCGAATTAAATAAATTAGGTGAAGGCTTTCACTACGTAATCAGAGAGGTAGATACTAAATGAAAATAGAATTAGATGGCTATGGATTTATGTTTGATTCAGAGTGGTGCTATATCTCGCTATCATGGCAGATGCTTGCGCTAGTGTTCACATCTATAGTCGCGTATAAGTCTTATAAGGCTTATAACAAACGTGAGAAATTGTGGCGTAAATCATAGTAGCCTAACGGCGTGTCGAGTTGACATCTGTCAGCTTGACCCCCCACAGACGTGGGGGTTATCCACAGGGTGATTAAGGGGCTGTGGATAAACACCCTGGATTTTGCGACACGCCCGAGATCCATGTGATATTAAACACAAAAAGAATATTTAGCCACGCCGAGCCATATCCCACAAATTGTCAGTAGCCAATGGTATTATTCCATTATCTCAATCGAAAGGTGTCACCATGACTCTATCTCTACTTAATGGCGTTTTTATCGGTAAGTTTTTTAACGGCGATTCTGCTTATGTCAATCATAAGATCGTCAATGTAATCGCAATAGATGATGATCGCCGTATGGCTCATGTCGTACTACAACGCTACACAATAGGCGCAGGTGCTAATGTATATACCAATGGCAAGAGCCTGCTTAATGTAGAACTTCCATACTCCGAATTCGAAAAGGTGTTTAAATGAATCTAGATGAATATAAGGCGCATGTCCTTGCTACACGCAAGGCTAGCGCAGATCAAGCAATGTCAGTCCTATCTGCTACAATCTCCAATATAACAACAACGAAAGAAGGCTAATATGGATACTTATTCATACGCACCAACACAAGCCCTAAAGGGCTTAGCCATAGTCTATGGCGTACCTGTAACACCTGCCCTAATCGAACTACTAGAAAAAGCCTATGAATTAGGTGTAGAGGATACTTACTAATGACTAAAGATGAAAAAATCGAAAAGATTACTAACATGGCTAAAAAAGAATATGGCGATAATTGGTTAGCCGTATTATGGGGATCATCTCGCGTTTTATTATCAGACAAAGATTTAAATATTATTATTAGCGTATTGGAGAAAAAATAAATGTTAGATTTTGATGTTGCCTTCGAAATTAAAACTTGGTTTGATGACATGCTAAACGAATCGTATCCAGTTTTTGAAATTGGAAATTTAACTTTTACCGCCTCGCAAATTTTGCGAGAGTGTGACCCGATTGCTTATCGCCAATCGCTTTTGGATTTCGAGGACACAATTATTGAAAACGAAAGGGCGGAATAAAATGAATAAAAATAATTTAAATTATGATATTTTTGGTTTTGCTAATGTAATTAATATTGATCATTTAACAGATGAACAAATTTTAGAATTAGAAAAAATATTTGATGACTATGAATAAATAACGGAGGGTCAAGTTGACAATTGTCATCTTGACCCCCCACAGAGCTGCGGGGGCTGTGGATAACTTAAGAACACTTGTGGAAAACCCCTGAAATTTTGTGAGATTACTCACAAAAAGAATTTTCCGACACGCCCAAGCAAATGAGCCAAAATGTCAGCCAGCCGTGGTATTATTCCATTATCAATTAACGAAAGGCTCAAAATGACCAAATATGAACTTAGAGAATTAGCGGTTACTCTCGCTAAAGAAAATTATGGAACTGATAAGTATGCCGTGCTTTGGGGCGCTGCTTCTGTTCTACTTTCAGATTCAGATTTAGAAATTATTGTAAAAGTAGTGGGGGAAAAATAAATGATGATTTTAACTTACAAGTCTGAGCGTATTGATCGCTTTGGTTCATTAGAGCGTCAGACTATGCTTGCGTATCCAATTAAAAATGAATTAGAGGCAAATGATCATCTTGATCGTGCTGTTAATAATGGTTGGACTATTCTAGAAATGGAGATCAAATAATGTGTAATGTCTGCTACTCTCAAGCAAGTGGTATTGCTTCTTATTCCGCCGTTCCTTCTACTATGTGCGACTCTCATTTTTTTGAGTGGCAAGAGGAAAAGATTTATAACGATTTAGATCGCTCCCGCGAGGATATTTATTTATAAATAGTGGCGTGTCGGCTTGACAAATGTCAGGCCGACCCCCCACAGACGTGGCGGCTTATCCACAGCTTTAAGGCAGCCTGTGGAAAACCCCCGAAAAAATGTGAGATTACTCACACGACACGCCGTCTTACTATTTGAGAAAAAACAATTCTAATTTGAAAAATGTCAGTGCGATAGACTATAATTGCCACTATCAACAACAACGAAAGGCAGACACCATGTCAGCAAATATATACACTATCGAAAACCTACTAGTAGGAACACAATACTACTCTCGCACACTAACGGGCGAAATTATCTCAGCGGAGAAGCACCCTGCTTGTTTACACTATGACGGAGCAGAGGCTTACCTTGTAGAGGTTAGCAAGCCTTATGGTGGTTATGCTTATCGCACAGTAGCAGTGGCAAATTAAATTGTCAGTGCTAACCGATATAATGTCTAAATAAATAAGCGAAAGGAAATAAAAATGGTTAATTCAGTTCAGGTTTTTGAGTGTGATGAGTGTGGTGGTGAAGGCTTAATTTTTTGGGGAAATGGTGATGACTATGATGTCGAAACTTGCGAGTGTCCTATTGGAAAGGAAATAAAATAATGGAGCGTTACACTTTAACCTGTACCTATGACGGGCAGACTCACCAAACTAATACTTGGTTATATGCCGACGCTTTAGAAGCGTTTGATAACTATCTTAAATTTGTAGATCATGGTTTTGCTATGGACTACTCAACAGTTAATTTGTCACTGCCTAATGGTAAGATGTACACTAAAGTAATCTACCGAGATGGAAGGATCATAAAAAAATGACACGCAAAGACTATGAGGCAACCGCCGAAATTCTAAAGTTTATGTCAGACAAGGTTCACCCCGCCGTATTTTCTAAAGTAGTAAATGACTTCGCACTTATTTATGCTAAAGATAATGCTAGGTTTGATATAACTAAATTCCACGAAGCAAGCAACTACAAGGTAAAGGTGATCAGCAATGGGAAATAATTTCGCAACCGACTTAGCAGAATCAGATGTAAGTTTAGAAAACTCAATTACAATTCAGTTAAGAAATAATCATTATCCGCCAGTACCATATGAGATGGTGCCAGTATGTATGGAAGCAATTATCGAATGTAACGAAGGCAACAGTTACCAACTAATTGACATGCCAGTTATCGATGGCTTTCAGGTTCTATGGCGTGGACAAGCCAGCGCACCTGCTTGGGCTATTGTTGAAGGGCACCACCTTCACCCTTGGATTGATGACGATGGGAATTTCTATCATGGCGACACCGATCATGACTATTAAAACTAAAGTTCAACGCATACAGGAATTGCGCCGTAGCAATGCGGCGCAACCTGTACGCAATAAGAAAAAATATTTTAGAAAAATAAAACACAAGCGGCGTGTTGACTTGACAAGCGACTAAAATCCCCCCCACAGACGTGCGGGGTCGGGCGTGTCCTTAAGGGTGTGATATTAAACACCCTGAAAGCTGGGGCGTGTTGCAGAAATTGTCAGTGGCTTGTGTTATTATTCTCTTATTCCTAACGAAAGGCGTTCCATGTCAACTTTTACCGTCGCTTGCTTGAACTATGAAATTTGTGGTGCTCAAGAAACTTTTTATGATGAGTCAGAATATGAAATCTATGGCGATGATTATATTTGCGCTGAGTGTTATGCGTCTGATGAAATGTCATTCTTTGAAACTATTGGCTGGGCCGATTCCGACGCATTGGCGTCTGCTGGCCATGGAATGGATGAGGATTACTAAATGTCAGATGTCATTGATATAATCTTACCTATGAAATTAAAACGATCTAACGACCGTAAAGTCGCAAACCTTGTAACTAAAAATGGTAAGCAGGCTGCCATTGCTAATACTTTTGGCCTGCCTGCTGGCAAGGCGTACTCATGCCCTGGGGCTACTAGCATATGCGAAAGCGTGTGCTATGCGGGTAAGTTAGAGAAAGTCTTTCCTAGCGTTAAAGTTAATCTATTACACAATTGGGAATTACTAAAGAATGCCGATATTCAAACTATGTACACTTTACTTTCTGAGATGATCTCAGAATTTAAAACTGATTGTGTTAAAAAATCTGCGCCTATGCTATTTCGCATTCATTGGGACGGCGACTTTTTTAACGATGATTATACTAACGCATGGCGCATGGTAATTGAAGAGCAGCCAGATATCCAATTCTGGGTTTACACTCGTGTTAAAGCCGCCGCATTAATTCTTAAGGATGTATCTAATCTATCATTGTATTATTCAACCGATGATGAGAATTTACCCATTGCTACAGATCTAAAACAGAATGACGGCGTTCGCCTTGCTTATCTCGGCAAGACTTTTGCGTTAACTGAAAGCAAGATGAAAGAAATTACTGGTAAGGTAGGCGCTAAGTGTCCTGAGAATAATAGATCTATTCCACTAATATCTTCCGCTGGTTCCGCATGCGTATCATGTGGGTTATGTGTTTATGGCAAGGCCGACATTCGGTTTAGCGCAACTAAAAAATAAGGAGAATAAAATGGTTAAAGAAGAATCGTCATGGTCCTGCCTTGATTGCGGAGCAACAACAACGGATCCTAATCATATGCTAATAATTTATTTTCATGAGGACTGTCCTAAAAGAAATAAAAGAAATAAATAATGGTGGCCACGTTAGGTAATATTATCGGAGCATTCTTAATGTTAGTTCTATTGTCTCCGTTAGCGCTAGCAATATATATGTTAAACGCTAATAAAATAGATGTTGATGGCGATGGAAAATCTGATATATGACTTGACAAATCCTTCAGCTTCCCCCCAGTTATATGGGGGCAAAACTTGCCTTACGTCAAGTTTTAATAAGCGCCTGAAAATGTGAGATTAAACACACAAACAAATTAAATAAAGCTTGGCAGATTTAGATAAATGTCAGACCCCCCTGCTATAATTCTACTACTCAACTAACGAAAGGTAACAAATGACAATCTCAATCAAGCATAATCTAGAGTTCGTTACAGAACTAGATGAAACCAATAAATACTCACAACAACTTCTCGCCTTGCCTGAGTTCTTACAGCGTGAGATGTTAGAAACAATGCTAAAAAATCTATTAGCACCACGACTACAACCAATCTTAGATGAACTAAATGAAAATAATTCTTACGCAATTCTAAAGGTGGCTAACTAAAAATGATTATTACTGCTATGGAAATCCTAGAGGCAACTAAAGAGAGCATGTTTGACCCTGAAATTATGGGGCTTGCTGGCGAACTTCATGAACGCCGACATGAATTAGATGATGATACTTATGCTAAGTTCTTATTTATGTATAGTTCTCACCTTGCGAGTAAAGTAGCAGATCAAGTTACCCATATTCTACTATCAGAGTCAGATCTAAAAGACATGCTGGCAGAGTTAGCAGAGTTTGATGAAATGGCTGAATCCGTCTATGATGAACTAGGCGAATAAAATTACCTGCTGAAAATGTCAGTAGGGAGTGGTACAATAATCCACTAACAAGAAAGGAAGCAAAAATGACAGTAAAAAATAAGACTTATCAAGTGGGGGATTTATTCACCACACTAAAGTCAAATGTCACAGGAGTAATCAAAGAGATTAACCCTAACTCATCTGGCTCGGTGAGAGTTCTATTGGAAACCGATAGCGGTGACCGCTGGACAACAGTAGTTCTCGATAAGTAAAGAGCAGAGGGCAGGGGCTACCGATAAATGTCAGTAGCCCCTGCTATACTAACTAACCAACCAACCTAACGAAAGAGGAAATAAATGGCTAGAGGAAAAGCAATAAATGTAAAGATCGCAACAGTTAAGATCGTTAAAGCACTAGAGGCAAGTCTTGCTAAGTTAGAAAAAGAATACTCGGCACAAGAAGCCAACGAAGCAAAGTATAAAAAGGCTTACAAGGCTTGGCAGAAAGAAATTGGCAAGTGGGCTATCGAAAACTTCTCAAAGGCTGGAGAAGTTTCTACTAACTATCGCTCTTGGAATAAAACTCTCAATGTTGATTTCGACATCACCTGTGAGGAAAGTTCTTTCCCAGCAGAACCCGTAAAAGACTACGAGTTTATTCATGCCAGCACTTATCGTGAGTCAAAGAAGGAATTGGAAAACGCTATCCGTATTCTTAAAATGACAGATGAGGAAACAGTAAATACCAGTACCTACAATGCGGTTGCTGAATACCTATAAATAATTAAATAATGTCCTGAGCATGACAGGCTAAACTGCTCACACCCCTACTAACAAAGGAAATAAAATGTTCGGTAAATATCGAATAGAAATATATGATGATGTTAAGTCACACGATTTAACAATTTATTCGGAAACAAATGTTGATCGTGAGGATTTATCTTATATGGTTTATTCTAACATCAAACAATTCTCTGGCAAAGTTCGTGCCTATGCCGTAGATGTTAAAACAAAAAAGAAAGTAGCCGCAATGTTTCTCAATGAGGAAATTGTAAGTTATGCGAAATCTAAAACTAATGGAATAAAGAAAATGGAGTTGGGGCTATAAGCCCCAGCTTTATTTTCTTTAGAATCCCCCACAGACGTGGGGGGTTATCCACAGCCTTACGGCTGCCTGTGGAAAAGCCCTGGAAAATGTGAGATTACTCACAGCTCAATCATAAATAAATGATTCCCCAGTCTAGTAAATGTCAGTGGCATATGTTAGAATGATCCTACTTAACCAATCGAAAGGAAAAAAATGGCTCATAATCTCGAAACCGAAAACGGCGAAGTTGCTTTCGCCTTGCGTGGCGCACCTGCTTGGCATAACCTTGCTAATCGTGTCTTTGCTAAAGATGAGGTTGTAACTACTCAAACAATGCTTGATGAAGCAAAACTATCTAATTGGAATGTTCGACTATCTCCAATCACAGAACACATTCCAGAATCTTGGAATGATGTTTCTACCGCCTCTCTTGTTATTCGTGACAATCCATTCAATGGTGGAACTGATGTTCTTGCTACTGTTGGAAAGCGTTATGTTCCTGTACAAAATGAGGAACTGTTTCAATTCGCCGACGCTATTCACGACGCCGACCCTAATTGCCGTTGGGAGTCTGCTGGCTCATTAAAGAAAGGCAAAGTTGTATTTGGTTCTGTTGATATTCCACGCACCATGGTTCTTGATCCACAAGGTGCTAATGATGAAACAAAACTATATTTAATTGTTTGGACATCTCATGACGGATCAGTTGCTGTTCAAGCAGCCGTTACCCCTGTTCGTGTAGTTTGCCAAAATACTCTTAATCTTGCTATGCGTGAAGCAAAGCAATCTTTCAAAATCCGTCATACTCAAACTGTTGAAGGTCGAATTGCTGTTGCTCGTGAAACTCTTGGGCTTGCTCTTGGTTACTTTGATGAGTTTGAAGCGGAAGCCAAAGCCATGTTCGAGCAGGAAATTACTAACGCAGAGTTTGCTAAACTAATTCAAGCAATCTACCCTAAGCCTGTTAAAGATTCAAAGGGTGCGCTAAAGAAGTGGGAGAATAAGGTTGTCATGCTTGACGATCTATATTTTAACTCACCTACAAATACAAATATCCATGGCACTAAGTGGGGCGCATTCAACGCAATCACAGAACGCCTAGATTATTACCGCACAGGTCGTGGAAATTCTGAAACGCTAATGGCTGGCGCAAGTGGTTTTGACCCAGTTCTTACCGCAGAAAAAAATCGAATCAAGAAATTGGTTCAAGCCTTCTAAAAATAAAAGTCCTGAGCATGACTATAAACTGCTCACGCTAAGGCGTGTTGATTTGACAATTGCTGCAGCTTACCCCCAATATTGAGGGTGTGATTAACATCATACGGAGCAGATAAAAAATTCCCAGGAATTATGGATAATGTCAGTGGACCCTGCTATAATTCTCACATATCAATGAAAGGATATCAAATGCCAAATTGGGTACATAACAATCTACAGATAACAGGTCCTAAAGAAGACATTGCTGCCATTAAAGCGCAATTAAATAAACCATTCCAAATGTTACATGACAATTGGAATCCAGAGACACACCAGCATGAAGATGTACTTACTACATATAGCGAACCTATATTTTCATTCTGGAATATCATTGCTCCCACCGATCTTGTAACGTATCACCTTCAACGTGATCCAAATGCTGACGGTCTATTTGGTGGGGATGATTGGTATTCTTGGAATGTACGCAATTGGGGAACTAAGTGGGACGTTGCTGTTCATGACGGTGAGGAGTATTCTGATACTGAATTACAAGACGAGGATGAGTATTCTTTGTGCTACCGTTTTAATACTGCTTGGGGAATTCCCGAAGAGGCTATCATGACGTTAACAGAACAGTATCCTAGATTAATGTTAGATTTAGAATTTGAGGAAGAAACTGGTTGGGGCGGACATACTACTTACCAAATGAACGACTTTGGTGTGCTACGTACAATTGAATCAGAATGGAATTGGAAATGTATGGAGTGTGATTACTGTGAACTAAATGACCCTTTAGATAATTTCTGTGAAGACTGTGAAGAAATAGTCTGCCCTGAATGTAATAGTAATAACCACCTAAATGATAGATGTCAGACCCATGGTGTACAATCAGAACCTACAACAACAACGGAAGAGGTATAAAAATGGAACTAGCAGCAACAGTAGAAACGTATAACCCTAATCAATTAGTTACATATAAGAAAGTGCCAGGAACATATGCTGCTCCAGAAGCGCCTGAATATATTATGACTGATGTGGCGGACCTTGAGTGGGAATTACATAATGGACGAGAATATCGTCGTACATTCTTTGCTCTTAATTCTAAGATTGAAGAAGTTCAAGAAATGATGGGCGACTGGTACGATTCTAATTATGATAAGGAAGAAGTTCTTGAGGCAATTGCCAACATCCTAGATATTGAGCCAACCAAGACTTTGCGAGTCACAGGTAATTTATCTTACATTGTAGAGATCGAAGTCCCCATTAAAGATATTAAAGACTTTGACGCCCGTTACATGCTAAATGATGAATTAGTTATTACATCTAATAGTCATGAAATTGAAATTGAGTCATGGAATGTTGATGACGCAGATGTGGAGTGGTAATGTATTATAAACTTAAGGCTCCTACTACCGCCAGTTTTAAACTGGCGGTATGGGAAGCAATGACTAGTGGATTAGATCCTGAATACGATATGAAGACGTTGACATTCGATTTAGGAACTGGTAGTATTGAGAAAGTATCGAGGCTTAGAGATAAGCACAGACTATCTGTTCTAATTGAATCAGACTATGAACCTACAGGATATATGAGGAGTTAAATTGTCAGACTATAAGGAAGGATTTCAAGACGGTTATAAGTTTGGCCGCGAAGAAATCATCGAAAAGCTAAGAGAGATTGATATTAATGATATCGATACTTGGCTCCTTGATCGCTTGGCAGATATGATAGAAGGTGGGAAACTATGACAGAAGATCTAGATCGTTGGATTGCTTGTGACAAATGTGGAGACTCAGCACAAGCACGTTGGTTAATTAAAATGGTGGACGGGGAATTATATTTCTGTGGCCACCATAAGAATAAATTTCAAGGGGCCCTGGAGAAAGTCTCATATGAAATGATAGAACTCAATAAGGTCGAAGAGCCAGTCTTAGTCGATCAAGATATGGTATAATATTATTCTAAGGTGCGGCTAGCAGGCATTCGCCAAGTCGCTAAGTAAAGCAAGGGTTTTTCCTTTCGTTGGACCCCAGCAGCCTGGAATACAAATTCAGTTCCCACAAAGAGTAAGGGTAGCAAATTTTCCTTACGACGTCAATATAAAATCCCCTGAAATTTTGTGAGCTTTGCCACAATGTGGCTAGTATCACACATAAAATCTATTCCAAATGTCAGACCCCTAGTATATAATTATCCTACAACCAAACGAAAGGAATTATATGACTTGGAAAAAGCATATGTATATATGTACTGAATGTGATACTAGTATGGAGTTTACTTCATACCTTCCAGAATCCGACCTAAAAGTAATTTGTCCTTGTGAACACCAGGCGATTATGAAAATGAGCACATACTCATTAGATAAATGGGGAGAATATGTAACAGGGGAGAAACAATAATGTTAGGTTATTCAGGATATGATATAGATAGAATGACAGATGCTATTCATGATGCTAAATTGTTCTATCTTAGAACCCCGTCCGATTTAATTGATAAAGAACCTTTGAAGAGAGATTTAGAAGAGGCAATAAGTTTCTTATTGGGTCTAGTAGCAGAAGGGCACTTTGATGAGCAATAAGTCATCTCGCTTCCTAGAATATATGAAGCTTCATTTACTTAGTCTTGAACAAGACCTAGAGATGAATCCTGAATCTATCAATGTAATTGATATTCCAGGACAAATATATGCAACAGAACATTTGTTGTCAGTGGCTACTGATATAATGAATTCCTACAACGAAAGGGAACTAGTATGAATGATTTATCGCTACCGCCGTATTTACAAAATTTAGTACATGCTGGCGAATCAGGTCTAAACATAATGCACGGTCATCTTAAAACATTAATGCTCGAAGCAGAGCAAAATTGGGAAGCGGCCAAAAACGGTGAACCATTAGGAGAAGATGAGTATGATGAATCAGATGATTATCATATGGGTTATTTAGACGCTTTGACAACTGTATATCAATTGACATATGCTTTAGCATTTGCGATAGGAGATGAATAATGGGAGCAAGAATTAACTTTGTATTTAAAGATTCAGAGGACGGACCAAGTGTAGTCTTATATAGTCATTGGGGACAAACAGATTGGCAACCTGATATTGCCTATGCTCTAAGACATGCTAGACCACGTTTAAATGATGCTTCATATGCAACTCGTATGATGATTAGTTATTTAATGCAACATAATATTTTAGACGAGCACGGCTTTGGAATATATGCTATCAATGGCAATAATTATGATTTAGGTGAACAGACAGTAATTGTCGACTTTACAGATAATACAGTTACAGATATACATCCAGTTAAATTTGAAGCGTTTATTAATGCCTATGGAGGAGAAGAATGAAACTAGATGATAAAGACAAACTAAATGAATGCTTATCTATTCTTGATTCTACCGACCTTGGCCTGTCTCTGGTATGGCTATGGACATGGAGTACTATTAATAACATCCTAGACGACCCTGACTGGAAGGCTACAGTGACCCAGGATGACATGTGGCTATACCTCTGCGATGCCGTTAGCAATGGGGCAGGCTTCTCATTAGAGTATGGCGCTGAGCAACACCAAGAAGATGTTTTAGAATGGATGGCTAATCGGGGATACATTTCAGATCCTTCGGTTGAGGAAGATGAAGAAGAAGAGTAAAACCCATTTACAAATTCTTGTAAATGTTATATAATAAATAGATCTCTTGAAAGGGGACAAAATGACAACAAAGCGTGAATATCTAAAAGCTCAGGGCATTACAGTTGGTGTACGTGGTCGATTCTCAGGAGCGGCTAAGGTAGCGTTGCAAGAGGCGGCACAAAAGGGCATTACTTTCACAGCAGAAACGCCTGTTAAAAAGGCCAAGTAAATAAGGTTGGGGAGGGTCAAGAACTGGGAAGTATTGACTCTCCCCACATATTTTGGTATAATCAACAGTTAAAGAGGCGGAGATAAAAATGGCTAGAAAAGTACCTGAACAAAAAATAGCGGAACAGTTGGCGGAACTGATGAACAATCATAATTTCAATCCTGCTGTCTTTGCTAATCTAATAGTAAATGAACAATCATTATACACGCAAGACAGATTAGTTGAGTTAATGACTCACATAATCGAGTATCAAGATACGAGATTCAAAATCGAGTGGGACTTAAATAAAACCTCAGCAGGTTTAATGCTAAGTTCACATTTGGCGGAAGTAATAGCAGTCCATAAAAACCCTATATCAGATACACAGATGGTTCTCCCATTTGGATTCATATCATGATAGTTAAATTAAAGGGACCTTTCCCTTCTACTAAGAAGTTGGCAGCGTTCGAAAGAGCGCTGCCTTCTGATATGCCAAAAGGATTAGGGCATTACAAACATATAAGGGCGGATAAAAGAAAGAGCGATGTTTCCTTATCTAAACATAGAAGGAGATATGGTATCTCACAAGTATCATCTAATCCCATTGGAGTAAAGGGATACATATATAATTAGATTAAACATACAGCCCAATTTATCCACAGGTTTATCCACAGCCTGTGGATATTTTTGTGTGGGCTTAAGGGCCATTTTTTCTATTTACGACCAAGCTAAAAAAATCCCTGAAATTTCCATATAAATGTCGACAAATCTATATGTTTCTATATAGAATGTATATTAAATCTAGCATAATATAGCCAAAATTTGTCAGAATATATAACGAATTGTTATACAAAATCTATTGACAATATGGGCCAAATATGCCATTTACGACAGCTATTGACAAATCCCTGAAATTATAGTAGATAGGCCATATGGATTATAACATTACGTTACATTCTGGGATACGCTCAATTACTCATATATGTATTTGTCGATATATCTATAGTAATTGGACCAATATCGATAGTAATATTCTTTTATGATTCTCTGCAGAATAGGTCAAATAAGGCCTTCTAAAGGCCTTCTGAGACGTGTTAAATATGGGGGGGATATAGGAGTTAGGACCAAATTGCTGTAAATTCTACAGCTATCTTGCTGAGCATTCCAGACAGACAAATGGGTCATCATTAGCCTTATAAAATAGGATCTTGCATTCGCTACATGCTACCTTATATGGCTCAGTTTTAGCAAACTTCTTATATGATGATTCAAACTTATCCATGGCTTATCTCAGTGTTTTACAGCCTAGGCAATAAAATGGGTTACGCATATCATCCATATGGATCACAAGAGTCTGAGCACATTTGCTACAGGTAGCCTGCATTAGGTTATGCTCTTCTAGATCATATATTGAGATCCTTAGAGTCTTTGTATAATATACCTTAGTTGCATACCATGTGATTAGTATGGCTAGTATTGTTATCATTATTCCATTACGTCCGTTTCTTTATTCCCCGCCAATTACTCAAAGTCTATTTGGCTCTCAAAAGCTAAATTGTCGACATTTGTTGGGTTAGGCATATCATCATCCATAGCACCACAATTAGAGCATGTTACTTGACCATCAAGGTCTAATTCAAAATTATGATCATGCATATAGTAAGTATACTATATTGATATAGTTTTAGTCAACTAAAATTATAGATCTTCTTTATCTATATCTTCTTTTAGATCTATATTGTCTAGCTCTAGTGATAGATAGGCTTCAAGGTTATCTAGGATGCCCATATTACTTATTTCCGCTGAAAAATCCCCATGATGGCTTTGGTTCTTCTGGTTCACCAGTTGATTTATTTACAGGTACACAATTAGGTACTTGTCTGCCATTCTTATCTTTCATGCCTACCTGCTTATATCCGCTCCAGCAAGCCTTTTCCATATTGTTCCACTTATCTAAGTGCTCATCATCTGAGATATAGTTCTTAGAAACATCTTCATCTGAAAGTTCTTCAGATTTAGCCATCCCCTTATGTCCTTTACACATTTCCATATCGCATCCGCCTGATGCTTTACATTCCATACAACCTTCGCAGTCGCATCCTTTAGTGTCTTCCATAGGCTCAGCTTTTTCTACATCGTCTTCAATTTCAATTGACTTAGTGATAGGGTTGACTACATCGTCTAACATATCTTTAATCTCTTCTACGATCTCATTTAATTCTAGTGACTTTTTCATATTTTTCTCCCTATTAACTATTTTACGAGACCAAGAAAATCCTGCATCCCCGCCCCAAGCAAGCCACATGATCTTGCCATTTGAAGGACTTTCTGCATTATCCCAATCTTTACCTTGTTTATCTACTTCATGACGAGAAAAATAAGAATACATTCTTTTAACAGTAGATAAACTTAAGGTTTCGCCTCTAGCCAATTGTCCAGCTCTAGTCCAGCCTACAGCAGTTCCTGCACCCTTAGCTTTACCCTGTTCTTTTAGCTTAATTGCTCTACGTGCAGCAGACTGCATTCCTGAAGTCGGCTTATATCCTGTTTTTTCGCTCACAAAATTATTATACCATTTATCTTTCTAGAACTTCTTCAATCTTTTTACAAATCTTTTCAAATTCTTCTTCTGAAGTTCCTGTTTCTTCTCCCGATTCATGGGCATAATCTAAGAGTGTGCCATTAGTATATCTCTGTACAAATTGTCCATCTCGATCAATGAGAAACTTTTCAAAATTACCCTGCAGATAATATCCTGTATCTTTGCCTGGTTTGTGACGACTAGTTAATCTATCATAAAGCTCATGAGGAGGCTTATCGTTAGGCTTATATGTACCATCATGTCTAGATACTACTAATTCTGAGAAATCATAGGTTACGCCATATTCTTCAATTGCATAATCTCTGGCATCATCAGCACATTCAATTCCTTCTAAATGCTTACCATAAGTAATTCCTGGGCCACAAAAATCATTAGTAGGAATAGCTATAATCTCAAATCCCTGATCCTTATATTTATCGTATAACTTTTCGATAACTCCATATTGAGGGGCATTTCCGCAGTCTCCTGTAACGTTAACAATTAGAGAAACCTTACCCTTATACTTACTTAGAAAATTTTCTTTTCCATCCCAAGACTTTAGCGGAATGTCATAAATTGATGTGCTCATAGTTATCCTCCTAGATATAGGACAATTATATCATTATCTTAATTCTGATGTTTATGCATCTCATTATGTAAGATCCAACATAGTATCTCTGGGAACATCATTAAATATGTATCTATTTAGATCTTCATCATATTCCCAGGAACGCCATCCATCTAAATCCCGCCAAACATTATATACTGCGTCTTCTTTTAATCTTTCAGCAATTAAATCATACATATGCACTTCATCAAATAAAGCTACTCTTAAAGTTCCCCATCCAAGAAGAAATCTAACCAATCTATCTATCATACTTCCCCACCTTCATTAAATTCCCAATATGGGATGCCGTTTTCATCGTAATCCGATCCTAATCTGCTAAGTAGTTCCTGAGTTTTAGGATCTATCTTCCATGCTTCTAGCATAGGTTCTAGATCAAATTCATCAGAGCTCATGATTCTTCTCTCCCGCCGCACTTTTCGCTTCACTAATTGGGGTCAATATGTCTTTCTTCCAGTGTATGTATGATTTAACATATACAATGCCATAAGCAATTGCGGCAACAATAAAGCCATACTGTTTAGTGGCAAGGGCGTAGGCAATCCATAGACATTCATTAAGACATAGTATAAGCCAGCCCCAGATAGTCTTTCTACCGACCAGGAATATACCTGTAACGCCTATTGCTGCTAGTATCCATGACCATGCCATTACCAGCCTCCCAAGCATTCGTCTGAATGAGTGTGCATTTGTCGCTGTACGGTGTATGCACCCTTTGTAGGGGCATAGAAGTCCTTGTAGCAGGCACCACAGTTGCCACTCCACTCTTCAGCAAAGAAGTCAAACGAAGCCAACTTAATCTTTTTATTAGCAACATGCGTAGTCATTTATATTATTCCTTTAAAGCTAGTATGTTTTTGCAGTTAATTAGAAGGTATTTGTTTCCTTCTTCATCTTCCATATCTGTTCCACTATGTTCTGGATAATAGACTGTATCGCCAACATTTATATTATTGATAGGGATAATTTCACCTTTATAATTAGATTCACCTTCACCCTTAAAAACCACTATCCCTGTCTTTGGACCAGTATCAGAAATAACCGAAGATATAACTAAACCAGTTTTAGTAGTCTTTTCTCCAGAATCAATTTTAGTAATTAAAATCATATTGCCTAATGGCTTTATCATATTAATCCTCTACTTTAAATAGTTCCCAGTGTGGGATATGAGTAATAGACTTTCTTATGTCATAAGAGCCGTCTTCATTAAGTGCTTCTACAATAAGCACTGCATTTAATTCAAATTCACCGTCTGGAAAAAGTGAAATGCCAGCGTTTTCTTGGTAACTATCTGCCACCATGTCTTTAATTGGTTTGTAATAATATTTAGTCAACTATTGATCTCCTGCCTGATTTTTCAGCTTGCTTACGAGTTAAGCACCACCAAGATACTGAAATGGATCCATTAGTAACTTTTACTGTCCACCCAATAATATTTTTTTTGTATTCAATCTTATTCATATACATATTGTATTATTTATATTTATTTTTGTCAATAGGTCTTTTCCAGTTACGATATATTTCAAACTTATCTAATGAGAATATAACAGATTCTCTAGTTACCTTACAATGTTCCGCTATCTCTGTAACCGATTTTTCTTTAATTACATACTGATCGTATAGCCATTCTTTATTTGTATGATTAGATAAAGGCATCTAATTCCAGTATTTTATCTACAGCATCATCTATATCTTTATGAATGTCTGTTCTGAATACATCATCTATTATTCTTTTACACATCAATGCCCCTAAAATGAAATGCCCCGCCAAAAATATTAGCGGGACAATTCATCATTATTTAATTATACTTTCTTGCGTCCAGTTTTCTTTGGTGGTTTTGGCGTTAGGCTGGTTTCTCTACGAATACCATGTCTATTACGATCTACCACTAAGCCTTGACGTGGATGTTTCTTAGTTGCTTCACGACTTGTTACAGCTCCAGATGCAGATCCTGCTGCTGGAGGTGGAGTCATGCCTGTACCGTCTTCGGACATTAATCCATCCTTACTTGAGGTGCACTTGTAAGTGGAAGTTCTGTTGCAGTTCCAAGGGTGTCTTGAGAATCTGTTTCGAACATGTCTGGTGAGTTTAATTGTCCTGGCCCTACATCATAAACATTTTGGTTAGGCATTTCTGCACCCATGAATGCTTGCGAACCGCAACCACACATTTCGCACATGTTAGTTACCTGTACCGAATGCTGATGTTTCTGCTGCAGTGTGAACCATTTTATTAGTGGTTCCTGCTGGACCTTGTGAAGACTTGTCTGCTGCAGGAAATGCTGCTGCTGGTGCTTCTGTATAAGATTCTGTACCCCAAGGTGAGGTTGGAGTAATCTTTGGATCTGTAAATCCTGTGGTGTTGATACCGTCTGTCATTTTATTTCTCCTATAGGTTGTTAATTTAGATGGGTCTAGAATGTCATCTATCCCTCTATTATAGCATTTAGTTGATTAAGATCTATACTTTTTA